>OFFH01000871.1_pt1 | contig 18504 bp, 24 predicted proteins | sample 1521341 | NCBI WGS metagenome assembly OFFH01 (sample SAMEA3504108, study PRJEB24116) | mouse gut metagenome | biome: mouse gut; feature: mouse-associated habitat; material: faeces | place: Denmark | collected 2011 | reverse complement strand
TTAGAGCCAAAACTGAAATTTCATTCTATAAAATTTGCGATAGTCGAATGTAATGGATAAAATGTTACCAAAGGACATTGTAAAGTATTTGTGGTAATGGCTGGGAAATCTATTGTTATTCTGATACGTTTATAAGATTTGGGTGGAAGAAAAAAGGACTGTAAAAAGCCGGATTTTTTGTTATAATATAATCAGCAGAAGATTTTTGTGTTGGGTACGGTTATCCAGCAAGGAGGAATTGTTATGATTACAGCGGAACTGACAAAAAAAATAGATACTTTATCAAAGGATGAATACCGGATGGTAGAAGTGTATGTTGATAATGTTATGGAATATTCAAGGCACAGGAAGAAAGATGCCGCATGGCAGAAGATAAAGTCTGACCTGACGGAGTCTGAAAAACGTATGCGGGAGGAAGGCGGCATTCGTTCAGAGCAGCTAAGAAAGAATCTGGGTGTGTAAAGATGTATGAAATTGTTTATTCTCCGGTTGTTCAGGAAAAATTGGCGGCATTGAAATTGAAACTGGTTGAAATGTGTGGAGAGAACGTGGGGATAAAATAGTTTTCGCAGGTTATCGATGGTTTTGAAGTCCGCCTTACCTTCTCAAATACTGGGATTCCAATAAAAAACATATATGATGTCGGACCGGAGTTTGAACATTATTTTGTCATATATTCCCACAAAAACTATTTTTTGTACTATATCAAGAGTGATAAGGTATATGTTATGGATATGTATGATGAAAGGGAAGATTTTGCGAGGACGCTGTTTGGAATCGTCACTACCAGTAAAGAGACTTTGGAATATTGGGGTGAATAGGAGAATACATATAAAAAAGAAGAATATTGAATAGTGATAAAAGATATTCGGGCATTCCGTTTCTATTTTGGATGGAATGCCCTTATTTTGCGTTCAAAATGGAGAAAGAGAAGAGATTGGGAGAGTTAAAAGGCTTTTAATAGCAGCTTAAAATGAAAGGAGGCCAGCAATTTATGAGAAACAGAAAAGGAGGATGGTGGAAAAGATTTTGCAGGTTTTGGGAATCCGTCAACAAAAGAGAAGAACCTTCGGAACGGATGGAAGAGGTTCAAAGCGCAACCGATTCAGACGAAGAATCTGAACTTATATTCACAGATCCGGACGGTAATGTAATCGTGCCAAATGGCAGAAAGATGATGGAGATTATGCATCCAGGTTATAAGGAACACTTAAAAGAGGAAGTTTTTTGAATATTACTAAAAGCATATCCGGGGTATTCCATGAAGTTATATGGGATGCCCTTATTTTATGCAAAAAACAAAAGGAAGGAGATTTTATGTGTGATTCTAAGGTGCTGCATTTGAAATTTGTAGACATGGATTCATGGGAGAGACCTGTTTATAAGGATGGTAGTGGAACGCTATGGAAAGATGTAGATCCGAGAGCAAGAATGCAACCGGATTTATGTACTTCGGCAAACAATGAGTTTGACGGTGAGCCGGACACAGGCATGAAGTATTTGGAGAAATACGGGGGTGTGACGGTTGCCTTTGAGCCGGAACGAATTGTGTGGTAATAGGAAGGAGGATGTGGACATGGCAAGGAAAAGACCAATGACAACGGAGGAACTGTTTGATATTATCTGCAAAATTCTGAAAGAGAAAGGCAGGCTACCGGACATTCTGGATTACGGACTGGCAACGCATAGCCCGGTACCAATCACAAATTATGAGTATAGTCTGCGAAATAAGCTGGATTATGGAGGAAACGAGGGAATCTATCTGGATTTGTGGATTGAATATATTGCAGAGGGAAAGAAATGTGCAAATGGTCTTGGTACTTTCAAGACTTTGCGCGCGGATGATGAGGCTATGCATATTATGGCAGCCCTGTTAGCAGATTTCATCATAGAAGAATATGCCTATGTCAATGCGAATTTAGATGATTTCACATGGGAGGGTGCGGATGTCTATCCGGCTGACGAATCAGGAAATCGCAAAGGAGGGGGATATTCCTGCGGGACGATGGAAGCGGCTCTGAAAAAAAAGGACGAACTGCTAATGAAATACAATAAAGTCATTGTCAGGGATAATGCGACAAGGAAAGAAAAAATCTATGAGAACGGGGGATGAAAATGTCTGTAAAAACGCATAAAAATACCGCAAAAATAGACTGCAGGTGGGCAATCGGGCCGCTCTTTGCAGAAGGGATTGCCTATGTTACTAAAATAGAGAACTATCCTGAAAAATGTTTTTATTGGGAATCAGGAAAAGGACCTCTCTATTTTGAAAGCAAGAGGTCTGCTGATGATTATGCTTTTGGCATGCTCCTGAATGGCTACCCTGCTGTAGTCATGGAAGTGCCAAAAGCAATCATAATAAACAATACAAAAAATCAAGGGATCCGAAAGGATACCCGTATGGCGTGAAAAACCGCCATAAAAAATGAAAGGAGCGTGAAAACAATTCAGAAAGTTCAGAGAAAACAAAAGAATGAAGATGCAAAAAAGGTTGTAATGCTTGTGGCAAAGCTGAACCAGTACCGCCATGAGTATTACAACAAAGCAAAACCGAGCGTGCCGGATGCGGTCTACGACCATCTTTTTGATGAACTGCAGAAGCTGGAAAAGAAGACAGGCATCATCCTGAGCAATTCGCCAACGCAGACGGTTGGCTATACTCCGGTGAGCGCATTGGAGAAAGTAAGGCATCCGATCCCGCTGCTAAGTTTGGATAAGACGAAGCAGACAGAGGAACTGCTGCAGATGGCGGCGAAGGCGCCGGCTTTGCTGATGCTGAAACTGGACGGGCTTACGATCAAGCTTGTGTATGAAAACGGCTGGCTTGTGGAGGCATTCACAAGAGGGGACGGGGATATTGGAGAGGTAATCACCCACAATATCCCCGCTTTTTATAATGTGCCGACAAAAATACCGCATAAGGGGAGGCTTGTCATTACGGGTGAGGGCTTTATCCATAAGGATGATTTTGAAAAAATGAAAGAAGGGATTTCGGGGAAGGCCGATAAGGAAATCTGCAATGCAAGGAATCTCGCTTCCGGCTCGATCCGGTTATTAAATCCGGCGGCCTGTAGGGAACGCCATGTGTATTTCTATGCCTTCAATATTTTAGAGGGAATGGGTGATTTCGGGAAAATCGCTGACAGCCGGGGAAGGCTGCTGGAAGCGGCAGGGGAGCTTGGCTTTGCTGTCTGCCCCTTTACATTCCTGCCGGAAAAAGTAACACTCCGGGAGATTGAAGATCGGATTGGCTGTTTAAAGGCGTTTGCAGAGGATAGTCAGATTCTGATTGACGGTATGGTTCTCAGGTATGACAGCTTATCTTATTCCAGAAGTTTTGGAAGGACTGGGCATCATTATAAAGATGGTATCGCTTTCAAGTTTGAGGATGACAGTTACGAAACGGTATTCCGCAGCATTGAATGGGAGCCGGGACGTTCCGGGGAGATTGCGCCTGTGGCAGTATTTGATACAGTAGAGATTGATGGGTGCTCCGTATCCAGGGCGAGCCTGCATAACCTGTCATTTATCAGGGATCTGGAGCTTCATCTTGGATGCAGGGTACTTGTTTCCAAACGGAATATGATAATCCCGCATATTGAGGAAAACCTCGACCGGGGGCATTACAGCGGGGCTTTGATACCGAAAAAATGCCCATGCTGCGGGAAACCGACAAGGGTATTTTCGAGAGCCGGGGACAGGGGAAGGCTGATTGAAACTTTGCATTGTGACAATGCGGAGTGCAGCAGCCAGATTCTTCACAAGTTCATACACTTTGCGGGAAAGAAAGCAATGGATATATCGGGAATTTCAGAGGCTACCATAGAGAGATTTATGAAAGAAGGATTCTTGAAGACATTCCATGATTTTTATCATCTGGATCGTTACAGGAGTGAGATTGTGCAGATGGAAGGTTTCGGAGAGAAGTCTTATGACAAGATGATTGCTTCTGTGGAGAAAAGCCGCAATATCACATTTGCAAGGTATGTGGTGGCAATGGATATCCCCATGATCGGGAGGACGGCGGGCAGGGCATTGGAGCAGTATTTCCACGGGGACCTGCAGGAATTTGCAAAAGCGGCGGTGGACTGTTTCGATTTTACATCCCTTCCGGATTTTGGGGATGCAATGTGCCAAAACATTTGGAACTGGTTCCATGATTATGGGAAGCTGAAACATTGGAAAACATTACAGAAGGAAGTTCATATTAAGAAAATGGAGGATATTGCTATGGCAAAGAAAAATAACAGTACAAAGGGCAATCCGTTTACAGGATGCACGATTGTGGCTACAGGTAAGCTGGAGCATTTTACACGCAACGGCATCCATGACAAGATCATCAGCATTGGCGCAACCGCCGGGAGTTCCGTTACCAGGAAGACAAGCTATCTGATCTGCGGTGAGAAGCCGGGAAGCAAGCTGACGAAAGCAAAGGAGCTTGGGATTCCGGTCCTGACTGAGCAGGAATTCCTTGATATGATTCCGGCGTGATAATAAGCAGCATAAAGTCAATTTGCATGGTTGGGGCGTATCAGTTATGGTATGCCCCTGCTTATTTATAAGGCGCTCACCTTGCGGCAGGGGGCCGTGGATAAAAAACTGCAGCAAAAATGCACTATCTTAGAATGGAAGCGTTTCTGCTGGTAAATGGTTTAATAAATGAAGATCCAGAGTTTTTATATTTTGTGGAGGCGGTGGATGATGGAGCACAGGCTAACTGCAGAGAAGGGTGAACGGACCATCATGAATTTAATTTTATGAGAGTGACATATATTGTCCATATCGTCTGTTATAATAATGGTACAGGATTTCTTTCATATTGCTGCATGGGAAATGCGGCTGACAGGAAAAAGGAATGGGTTTAAATTGTGATGCGGGCTAGTGGGATCTGGCATAAAAGACATATATGCCAAAAGCGATCGAGCAGGATGAATGAGGCAAAAGCCTGTATGATGAGATAATGATGACAGAAGGGCAGGTGGAAGCTGTTATATGGTTTTATAAGTGAAGGTATAGAGTTTTTATAATTTGCGGAGGTGGCGGATGATAGATTACAGGCTGACTCAACGGCTGGAAAACGAACAATTCATGGATGATTAACAGGAAAGCGCTTATTTCCGCCCATGATTTGTTCTGCAATATGTTCCACAAATTCCGGTACAGTTACAGCGTAAGCCAGAAGCTTTCTGACATTGAGAAGGTGTTTGACTTTCTGTCCGGCACGGTATCTGGCAGCCCGTGCGCGCAGTTGTGGATTCCTTTGAGGGAGAGGCGCCTTATGATGAAATATGCGCAAGGCCGTAATATTATTTACACGGGCCAAAGGATAAGCCAGGGAAGCTGCCGGCATAAAATAAAGGAACATTCTGCAGGTTAATCTGATATAAAAATAGAAAATGACTTGAGCATTGCTGCAGGAACAATATAATTTGAAAAGGACGTGCATAAAATGATAAGGGAGTTATATCAAAGGATGATTGTTTGCAAAGAATACAATGGGGACAAAATCAGCCGGGAAATCAAAGATGAAGTCGAGGTTTTGTTAAAAAGCAGGGAAGGGAAGATGGACAGCCAGGAGTACAGGAATTACCAGGATGAGCTTTATATGATTGCTTGCGCCGCAGAGGAGAGTGGGTTTGTAAAGGGTTTTCAATTTGCCTTCCGGTTATTTGCTGAAATCATCCGGGAATAGACGGGACGAAACTATTTTGGCAACCTAAAAAAGACGGATGTATCAGAGTTTTTCTAGTACATCCGTTCAGTTTTTTGGAAAAAGCCCTGTTTCGTCCGGGCTTTCTGTCTTTTCAAACAGGTCGCCAACGGGGCAGTTTAAAATATTGCTCAGGATTTCAAGGTTTTCAAAACGGATCGAGCACGTTTCGTTCATGACCATACGGTTAAAGTTCTGGTAGCTTAAATCCATTTGTTTAAACAGCCAGTATTTTGTGTGGTTTTGTTCTTCTAAGATTTCAAGTATCCGTAAACGTAACATCTGTAGCCTCCTCGTTTTTTTGATCATTATAGCGGAATCTTTTCCCTTGCATAATTTATGTACGAGGTATATAATGTATACATTAGATTCCGCCGAAGAAAGATGAAAAAGGGGAGATATGAGAGTGTGAAAAATTTTTAGAAGAATGGACATATAAAAATGGAGAGTGACAAATGCTGTCTATTCTATTGGTTATAATGAGAAGCAGATAGAAATTTTTTTTACTTTATGCCTTGGGAGCGGACGAAAATAAGATGGATACGGGGAGGCGGATATGTCTGGCAGCAGATACAGCAAGATCGAGCGTGTGCTTGGGATTTATACAAGACTGATGGATGGCATCCTGATAAAAAAAGCGGAAGAAGCCGGGCGGTATGGGGTAGATCTGCGGAGCATCCAGCGGGATATCGACGATATACGGAATTTCCTGGAGCAGGATGCGGAAGAGAGGGGATTCCTGAATACAGTCACCTACGACTATGTGGAAAAGGGCTACCGTCTGGAGCAGATTTATAAGGTAAAGTTAAATAACAGCGAGATTCTTGCAATTTGCAAGATACTCCTTGACAGCAGGGCATTTACGAAAGCGGAGATGTCGGACATACTTGGCCGGCTCGTATCCTGCTGCGTTCCGAAAAGCAGCCAGAAAGCGGTCCAGGAACTGATCCGCAATGAGGAGTTTCATTATGTGGAGCTAAAGCACAGGACAAGGTTTTTGGAAAAGCTGTGGGAGATTGGACAGGCGGCCATAAACTGCAGGTACATAGAAATGGAATATCAGCGGACGAAAGATAAAGCCCTTGTGAAGAGAAAGGTGAAGCCCCTGGCGATTATGTTTTCAGAGTATTATTTTTATCTGACAGCTTTTATCGAAGATGGCAAGGTGCGGGAGCATTTTGAGGTGATCAATGATTCTTTTCCGACGATTTACCGGATTGACCGGATAAAGGATATGAAGGTCTTAGATGAAAGATTCCATATCCCATACAGCAGCCGGTTTGAGGAAGGGGAGTTCCGCAAAAGGATTCAGTTTATGTATGGCGGCAGGATTCGGAAGATTCAGTTTCAGTATCTTGGGCCGGATATTGATACGGTTTTGGACAGGCTGCCGACGGCAAGGGTTCTGAAAGAAGAAGAGGGGGTGTATACGGTCGCGGCGGAAGTGTTCGGGAAGGGGATTGATATGTGGCTTCGGATGCAGGGGGAATATGTGGAATTAATAAAGTAATATGATGAGAAATCAAAAAGAAGAGATAATACAAAATCTTGACAATTTATTTTACAGGAGGGAGAAAATGTATGAATTTTCGGGCATTAAGAGAAGATAAGTTAAAGAGAAGCCAGGAAGATATGGCTAAAATGCTTGACGTTGGAATTGGCCAGATTAAAAAATGGGATAGTGGTAATGTTGATGATCTAAGCATAGCGCTTTTACAAAAAATTGCAGCGAATACAGGTTTGAGTTTAGACGATATTTGCAGATATGAAAAGAAAAAACCCCAGCCGGTTGAAGTAAAGAACACTTGGGAAAAAGCAGATTTTACGAAAAAGAGCATTGTGGGCTATATAAAAGACGCTTTGGAAAAGTATAACCTTTCCGATAAGCAGAAACAGGACTATATTGACGGACTCAAGGATGGGATAGAGGCAAATCTTGTAAAGCCAAGCATTTCTATCGTCGGAAGATCAGATACAGGAAAGAGCACGTTAATTAATGCACTGATTGGCATGGAAAAAATGCCGACGGCATGGACGCCGACAACGTCTATTGCCGTGTACATAAAACATATCAAAGACAGGCCGGATTTTATAAAGGATGATGCGTGGGTGTTTGCCAGCCATATGGACGGTGAAGATCTATGGAATGTAAAAAAGCTGTATGATAAAGAATACTGCGAAAAGTGGCGGATTGCCCAGGGCGGCGTGGAAATTCTGCATAATTTTGGAACCAGGCAGGGGGAAACAGGGCAGAGGGCGAAACAGACAGCTGGATCGGCGGTAGTTTTCTTAGATGCAAAGATTCTTTTGGATTGCGATATTGTGGATTTGCCGGGGTATGGGACAGAGCGGGAGAGCGATGATTCCATCACGTTTAAGGCAGCACAAAGGACGGATATTCTAATTTATCTTTCGCTGGCAAATGGTTTCCTAAAAGCAGAAGATATGAATTATTTGAAGGAAAACATCAAGAATCTTCCCGTGTGGGAACAGAAAGGAAAAAATAACGTAAAACCATTATCCAACCTATTTATTGTAGCATCCCAGGCCCATACGGTAGGATATGGGAATGGAAAGCAGCTAAGCGAGATACTCTTGAAACAATATGAATATTTTTACAGAACATTAGGAGGGGATTATTGGAAAAAAAGGGAGGGCTTATCGGGATACTGTAATTATGGAGAAGATATTCTTCCAACAAGATTTTTCACCTATACAACAGACATTCCAAATTTGTGCAAGCAATTTAACAGCCAGTTAAAGAGCATACTTGAACTGCTGCCCGATATTATTCATGAGAGGGCAAAAGAGTTTGTGCGGGAGTATGTGGAAAAAAGGAAACCGACGCTGCAGGCAGAGATTGCGAAATATGAAGGGATGATTGCGGACAGGGATAAATATGTGCGTGTGAGGGAAGGGATTGAGGGCAATGAGTTAAACCGTATCCGCGAAAAAGAGTCAAAAGAACGGGAGATACTGGGTTTGATCCATAGAATGTCGGAGGAATCAAAAAATGAGTTTAAGAAATACAGTGCTGGGAAATTAACAGTAGATTCCATTGTCCAGTTGATCAAAGATAGAAAGATCCAAAACAAAAAAGAGGATGTGGAATGTTTTGCAGGATGGCTGCAGGATGAACTGCAAAATAAATGTGAATCTATTTTAAACAGCAAGTCTGCACAAGTATCAGAAGCCACAAAGGATTATGTAAGCCAATTTGAGAAAGGGATAAGAGTCATTTTTGATAAGTTTTCTCTTGATTTGGATTTTGATGCGGGCTTTGCATTTGCGAATGCATTGGCTAAAATAGGTATTATTGGCGGCCTGGGTGCATATATCCTGGGTGAAGCAGCATGGGCGTTAGGAAGCCTGGCATTTATAGCTGGTGCAGGGGGCGGCATTGCGATTGGGGCAGCAGCCCTTGGACCGATCGGGATTGTAGCGGGTCTGGCAATTGCAGGGGCGCTTGGTATTGCAAAATTATTTGGCGGGGGCTGGGAAAAAACCGTTGCAAAAAAGATATTGAGGGCATATGACGAGAATAAGGTAATTGAAAAATATTGCAATGGGATGGAAGATTACTGGAGGAAGACGGAGAGTGCGTTTAATGAGGCTGCAGAGGTGCTTGAACAAAAGTGGGAGGAGTATGTTTCGGAGCTGGATCATGTTATAAAAAAATATGATATAAAAGAGCTTAAGTATAATATAGCCCAGTTAAATAACATGATGGATTTTTTCGACGATATCCCATTGCAAGAAAGTGGTTTTTGAATTACTGTCAATGGGATATAGGATAGCAGGAAGGGGAATGCAGATGATAAAATTATTTTTTGAATATAAAGACGCCAGTAAAATAAGCGAGGCGTTGCTGGTAGGGAAAAACATGGTAAATAAGAACCCTGGCAATTATGAAATGTTCCAGGCATATGTAGGGCTGCTTTTTTCTTTGGCAGAAAAGCTTCCCTCTTTGCCGGAACGGAAAGAGTTTGCCGGACAGGCAGAGATTGCCTTGGCATTTTTTGAAGAAAATGCAGACTTGTCGCCAGACATTATAATGGCGATAAACAGATATAAACAAAAATTGGCAGACGCCATGAAATCCATCCGGGATGAGGAAGGGCGGAGGGCAGATGAGGCCCTGCAGGAGATACAGGCTGGCAATAATGAGCAGTTGAAAAGCTTATATATGTTAAAGAAGAAACTGGCAGAGGCAAGAACGCGGAATGAATTTGAAGGGGTATTGCAGGAAATCAGCCTGACAGATGCAAAGATTGATCACGATTATATTACAGCAGAACAAAAAGCGCATTATGATCAGATTAATAAGGATTGCACAGCATGTATCAGCGATAAAATGAGGGAGATTGAACACTGGGAGAATATGTCATACAATAAAAAGGCTGTAGAAGCTTATAGCGAAGCTTTCCGTAAATTTAAAGAGAATGAAGGGAAATATAAGAATCTTACACAATTGTATTCTCTTGTTTCGTCTACGCTTTTTGCATATGACGCAGCAAGGCTTTTTAATGAAACCCTGATATATTACAATCATGTATATTCTTATATTTTCAGCAAGCTGGATGATAATGGAAAGTTGGATTTAACAAGGCTATCCATTGAATGCGAGCGGAAGCAGAGGTGATTTTATGGTTGTACAGATGAAAAATGGCAAAAGCCTTACGTTCTATCAGATGCCGGAAAAGGGAGAAAGGGGAAACATCCCGTTAGCATATGCAGGCGGCTTAGGAGCATCTGCTGTGTCTGCAGCCGTTTATCAGACGGCGGGGACAACTGTGCAGTATAATAGCCAACTCCAGAATTATCTGAATGTGTTCCATGCCCAACGGGAACGGATATCGCAGAAGGTTGCCAATGGCCTTGCCAATAATCCGGATTATACAGGGGCAAGAAGTGATGCTGTCAGTCTGGCGTGGAAGTATGAGCAGGCAGATGTGGAAATGGGCGGAAAAGGATCTGTGAATTGGGATGCTAAGCAACGGCAGGAACTTAAAAAAACCGGAAAGATTAAAAATGCGGAAGGGCATCACGGAAAAAATGTTGCAGATTACCCCGTGGACCAGGGAAACCCGGATAATATCAGGTTTTACAAATCAAGGGAGGAACATCTTCAGAAGGGACATAAAGGCGATTTCCGTAATGAAAGCGACCTGCCATATATTGACAAAGACAAGATGCTTAAGAAGACAAATGGGAGGCGTGTTTTTAAGAATGAAGCATTGGGGATTGGAGCCGCCGCTGTGATAGGCGCAGGGATAGGCATGACGCTTGGGTTCGCCATATCATTAGCCCAGTCCGGCGTTACGCCTGAGTCGCTGAAATATGCATTGGCAGAAGGGAAAAGGGCGGGCGTTTCCTCCGGATTTCAATCTGTAATCGGATATGGGATAGGAAGGACATTCGGGCAGGCGGCAGCGTCTGGTCTGGAAGGCATTTTATCTAATGCAGGGATGTCCATAACGGAGAATATTTCGAAAATGTGCAATATGGGTGTGGTAGGGGCGATAACCATAACCGTATTTTCTGCATATCAATTTGCTAAGTTGCGCCATGATGGCATGGCTACCAAAGAAGCAGCAGTCCAGGTTGGAAAGCAGGCATTTTTTTCCTTATCATTGTTAGCGGTGGCAATTGCGGCGCAGGGCATATGGGGAGGAGCTGCCGGATTGGTTGTTTCAATCAGTACGGGGATTATTTTTATTACATATTCCATTGCAGATATTGTCCATCAAAGGCATTATTCACAATTTATCAGGGAATACATGATAGATAAGTGTAAGCCGTCATTTATATAAATGAGAGGAAAGTTATGGACATATTGGAATTTAAAAATAAGGCAATGGCACAAGATGCGCAAAATACATTTTCTGCTTTTAAAGGCGATGTTTCTATGCTGCCCCAATCCGTGCAGGAATTTTATAGGAAATGTAATCCATTAGACGTAGAAGCTATTATGGGCGGCAATGTAGTGAAATTTTATCAAGTGAACGGATTAGAAGTTTTGCAAAGAGAATATCAATTGGAAGAGGATTGTTTTGTGTTCGCTACGTGTAACAGCGATCCAATTTTCCTGTTGGAGGAAAAGGTTTTCATATGTTGCCATGGTTTCCATAATTGTTTTGACAGAACAAATTACGAATTAATGGCAGATAGTTTTTTTGGATTCTTAGGTATGATTGACTAAGATAATAGAATAAAAAGAGTTCTACGGAAAATAAAACCGTAGAACTCTTTTTTTAGGCTGTCTATACTGTATCAGGTCATTTTTCAGGATCCGCCACATCTTATTTTTGATGCGTTTGGCCGGTATGTCACCGTCTTTCAGCAGCTGATAGAAAAGATTCTTTCCAATGCCAAGGATCTCCATCGCCTCCTTCGGGGTCAGTATATCGGGATATTCTTTCAGCATCATGCAGGCCTCCTTCCCATATCGTTTCAGTTTATCATGTGCCTTATCCGTTTGTTTCAAAATTACAAAAACATATTATTGATATGCATAAGAAGGGCAAACTCCAGCCGGTTCGGAGCTTGACCTTCTTTCTGCATTTTAAAACGAATCAGAAAAGCAGCCGGTAAAAACAGCTGCCCAAAAAAGAAAGGGGGAAAAATCATGCTTTTGAAAAAACTTTTAAAGCTTGTAAGCGGCCTGTTAAATGTTGCCCTGGCTGCCGCGCTTGTCCTGAATTTATAAGGAAAGGAAGGGATCGCATGGGATGGAAGAGATGTTTCGGAAAGAGAAGGATGGCAGAAAGGCACAGGACGGCGTCAGAAGTGGTAGGCCGGAAGGAAAAGGAGAGAGAAGGCCTATGATGGAGGAAGTGATCGCGGTTTTACGCGCACTGGTCAATATCTTTGACCTGATCAGCAGGAACCTGAACAAAAAGAAATAGAAAGGGGATACGATTATGGCAGCAAATGTAGAAACAATGTTTTCCGTAAGGGAAAAACCGTGGCACGGGCTTGGGACAGTCGTTGCGGAAGCGCCGGGCTCAAAGGAAGCCTTAAGGCTGGCAGGGCTGGACTGGGAAGTGTCGCAGCATCCGATTTTTACCAGGCATGGGGAGATCGGCGGCTACAAAGCGAATGTAAGGAGCACGGACGGCCAGGTCTTAGGGGTTGTCACGGACCGTTACAGGGTCGTGCAGAATGCGGAAGCGTTTTCATTCACAGATGAATTATTGGGGCATGGCGTGCGCTATGAAACGGCGGGCTCCCTGATGGGAGGCAGGAAGGTATGGCTTTTAGCAAGGCTTCCGAGGGAGTTTATCATTGCAGGGGAGAGGATCTCGCCTTACCTGGTGTTCAGCAACACCCATGACGGCTCCGGGGCTGTCCGAGTGGCAGTGACCCCGATCCGCGTCTGCTGCAACAATACCCTGAACCTGGCGCTTGGCACGGCAGCCAGGAGCTTTAGCATGGTCCATACCGGGGACATCCAGGGGAAAGTGCAGGAAGCGAAAGAAACGCTGTTCATGGCGGACAGGTACATGGAGAGCCTGGGCCGCGAGTTTGAAAGGCTCCGGAAACAGAGGATCACGGAACGGCAGGTAAGGGAGTACATAGAACTGCTGCTCCCGGTGGAAAAAGGGGCGGGCCCTGCCGCAGTGCGGAATGTAAACAAGCTCCGCAGCGACATGGAAACGCGCTATTTTGACGCCCCGGACTTAAAAGGGCTTGGGAGCAATGCATACCGGTTCATCAACGCGGTTTCTGATTTTGCGACCCATGCGGAGCCGATCCGGCGGACAAAAAATTACCAGGAGAACCTCTTTATGCGCACATATGAAGGGAACCCGGTGATTGACAGGGCTTACCAGCTGGTGGCCGCATGATGCGGGGTGTGGCCCATCCCGGAAAGTGCGGGGGCATTTTTAGGAAGGAGGAAGCTATGCAGGATCATAAAAACAGCGTGGAAGAACTGGCTGTAAATGCAGGCGCCGGCGCTTATGTCGGGATTATAAGGCTGCAGATGGTCCGGGAGAGGGAATGTCTGTATGGCGGGCAGAAGTTATCAGACCCGGCGGACGCAGTGGGATTTGTCCGTCCGATCTTTACCCTGGCTGACCGTGAGATGATGGTTGTGGTGAGTGTGAGCGGCGGCATGGAGCCACTGGCTGTGGAAGTTGTGGCAGTCGGCGGCGTGGATTCCTGCTACGTGGACATGAAGAACCTGTTCAAACATGTAATTTTAAATAACGCAGGGAACATTATCTGTTTCCACAACCATCCGGGCGGGACGCCCCTGCCGAGCAGCGAGGACAAAAAAATTACGGAGAAGATCAGAAAGGCAGGGAGACTTTTGGATATCCGGCTGCTGGACCATATCATACTCTGTGATAACTGCTATTACAGCTTCAGCAGGGAAGGCGCATTTGATTACGACTGACAAAAGATAAAGATGGATGGGAAAACGGGGACCGCCTGGAGGTTTTTGAATAAGGGCGGAAAGATAAAATAAAAAGAAAGAAGGGAGATCTGTTATGTATGAAAAGATCCCATTAAAAGGATTGGGCAATGAGGAATGGCTGCGGCTCAGGAAGACCGGGCTCGGAGGGTCGGACGCCGGGGCAGTATGCGGCTTAAACCCCTACAGCAGCCCGATGAAAGTGTTTGCGGACAAGACGTCGGACAGTGTGGAGGGAGAGGATAATGAAGCAATACGGATTGGGCGTGACCTGGAACAGTATGTGGCGGAGCGTTTCATGGAAGCCACGGGGCTAAAAGTCCGCCGCTCCAATTACATGTACCGGAGCGTGGAGCATCCATGCATGATCGCGGACGTGGACCGTTTCGTGGCCGGGGAAGACGCAGGGCTGGAATGTAAGACGGCCAGCGCTTACAATGCCGGCAAATGGGCCGACGGGGAGATGCCGCTGCATTATGCCATGCAGTGCTACCACTATATGGCCGTCACGGGAAAGCGGACCTGGTACCTTGCCGCAGTGATTTTGGGGAAGGAGTTCACTTACCGGAAGCTTACCTGGGAGGACGGCCTGATCCGGCAGCTGATTGAAGCGGAAGAGCACTTCTGGAATGAGCATGTCGCAAAAAATATCCTGCCGGGCCCTGACGGCTCGAAGGCCTGCGACGCGGTGCTGGAAAAATATTTCCGTGCCGCAGGGAAAGCAGGGGGCATAGAGCTTGTGGGCTTTGATGAAAAGCTGGGGCGCAGGGAGGAGATCGTTGCCTCCATCAAAGAGCTTGAAACGGGACAGAAGCGGATTGAGCAGGAAGTGAAGATGTATATGCAGGGGCACGAAGCGGCAGCAAGCGGGCAGTACAAAGTGTCCTGGAGCAGCGTAAAGAGCATGCGGCTGGATGAAAAGCGCATCCGTAAAGAGCGGCCGGAAATATTTAAAGATTACGCAAAGGAAACCTCCTACCGCAGGTTTTCAGTCCGGGCGGCTTAAAGAAAATATCCAGGCAGGGGAGTTTATCAAAGCGTCCCCTGCCTGTTTTACGGCTGCAGAGGCCGCCATAATCCTTAATAATTTCAGAAAAGAAAAAGAGGAGGAAAAGTGATGGAAAAACAGATGATACGGACGCTCCGGGCGGAAGAGATTGAATGCCGGGCATCCGTGGTAAAAGAAAGCGGACTTTCATTGCTGCTTTATAAGGACGCAAGGGTGGACCAGAGGATACTGGATGAAACGTTCGGGCCGTTCGGGTGGAAGCGGAGCCACCAGTGCATGGACGGGAACCTGTACTGCACGGTGGAGGTCTATGACCAGGCGTCGGAAAGGTGGGTGTCCAAGCAGGACGTCGGAACGACCGGAACTGCCGAGAAGGAAAAATCACAGGCTTCCGATTCCTTTAAAAGGGCCTGCTTCAACTGGGGGATCGGGCGCGAGCTTTATACGGCCCCGTTCATCTGGATCCCGGCTGCGGGCGCAAAGATACAGAAAAAAGGGGACAGGTTTTACTGTAACGACCATTTTTCCGTCCGTTCGATTGGATATGGGGGCGAACGGGAGATCGTATCCCTTGCCATCGCAAACGACACGCAGGGGAAGACAGTGTTTGAATTCCAGCCCACGAAGGGGCAGAAAGCGGGCAGGACGGACAGGGCAGCGGGAACAGGCGGCCATATCACAAAAGAGCAGGCAGATTTTCTGGAAGCGGAATTAAAGCGCACCGGGGTCGGGATGGAAGCCGTAAAGGAAAGATATAAGGTCGGCGGGATGGATGACATGACAAAGGAGCTTTACGTGAAGGTGATGCACGCGCTTGCAAAGACGAAGTCTTTGGATGCGGCATAAAAAACGGCAGCCGGGAACAGACAGAAGGAGGGAATAAGCTATGCAGTATGAGGAATTTTTAGAGGAAATCTTACAGACGGCACGGGAGCGTTTCGGGGACGGATACCGTTTTACGCCAATGGATATCCCGGCCAATAACGGGGTCATCCGCCATTCGCTGGCCATAAGCCATGGGGCGTCCGGCGTATCGCCCTGCATCCGCATGGACGGCTTTTTCCGGGAGCATTTATCCGGGTGCAGCATGGGCCGGATTGCAGAGGAAATCCGGGCGTCTTATGAAAACTCTGCAGGGGAAAGGTTTGACCTGCCTGCGTTTTTAAGCTGGGAGCGGATCCAGCCGAAGATATGCTGCAGGCTGGTCAATACCGGAAAAAATGGGGCCATGCTCCCCGGTTTCCCGCACCGGGAGGTTTTAGACCTGTCCATCGTATATTATGTGCAGGTCCCCATGTCCGGCGGGGCTGTGGGAACTGTCCGGGTCAGGAACGAACATATGGGATTCTGGGGCATCGGGGAAGCGGCCCTGTATGAAGTGGCCATGTCAAACCGGGAATGCAGCCGGGAGACGACAATCAAGAGCCTGGATGAAACGCTGGGGGAGATCTTTGGGCAGGGCTGGATCAAAAACTGCAGGGATCCCCATGCGCCAAAAATGTATGTCCTTGGGCGCAGGGATTTTGCGTATGGGGCAGTGGGGATGCTGGACAAAAAGGCATTGAAAAAGGCGGCGGGGATATTCGGGAGGGAGTTTGCCATCCTCCCGTCTTCCGTACACGAGGTCCTGTTAGTCCCGGTTACTGGGGCGGAAGGCGAGATGGAGGGGTATGCAAAGATTGTCAGGGAAGTGAATGACACGCAGGTCCTTCCGGAAGAGGTTTTGTCGTACCATGTCTACCGTTATTCGGAGGAAACGGAAGAGCTTACAATTGCGGCATAAGGATGCGCCGGCGCATGGGCAGGAAGCAGAGGGATTAAAAAACCGGAGGAAACATCCTGCGGATGACAGATCCTGTCTATGCTGCCTGCTATCATAGAAATGTAAGGCGGATCCGGCCTTTTGGACCAGGGGCAGGGATCCGGGACGGTATTTTAAAACAAAGGAGGCGGGCATGGAAGAAAAGGGCATGCATATCACAATGAAGATCTATGCGGAAGCGGAGCCTGCATGGCTTCCCAAAAAACAGGAAGGGGGCGGGGAGGAGAAATACTGCATTGACCTGAACGGGGATGCGTCCCGGGATGAAGTGGACACGCTGCTGCGCGTACTGGCCAGATATAATGATTCCTATCTGGATACAGGAGCCAAAAAAGACGTATTCCTGCGCCAGATGCACCGGGGGCTGGACAGACGGGACCTGACGCTCCCCGGCGGCATCCGTTTTGAAGGGGACGGATGCCGGATCTATCCGGGCTGCTGCTGCGGCGTGGAGCAGTGGGTGTATATCTTTGGGGGACTTAAGGAGCATCAGTCCCCCTGGATGGGCCATAACCCGGATGTGTCCTTCCTGGAGAAGGACGGCGTCTGCTATATCGCTGACACGGGGCTGAGGCGCCGGTCCTTCGGGAGGGTCATACGGGGTGAATACGGCGTGCGTGGGAAGGTCGGGGTCGAAGACGCCATCTGTGATAAGAAGATCCGGATCATCGGCTGGCCGGAGCAGGAGTTTGAAGTGCTGTTAAACAGGCTGGCCGGGGAATTTGAGGACTTCTTAAACGGGCCGCTGCAGGAACGCATGGAGCAGCTTGCCGGAGAATGGGCCAGGCAGTTTGTCCGCGCCTTCGCCAGATGTTTCCGGCGGCATAACAATATCAAGATGTACAGTGACAGCATCAGGCTGATCCTGTGAACGGAAAGGAGGCAAAGCATGACAAGGGAAGATAAAAAGAAGCTGGAGCCCATCCTTGCGCCGCTGCGCAGCCTGGTGGGCAGGAAGGAATTTATGGAGCTGGCCATGGCCTATACCGTACGCCCGATGTCAGATGGAATTGCCGTTATAGCGGTAAAGGAAGAACCGGCGGACTTAAAGAAGCTGTTTATGTCCCATCCTGACTGCTGCTGGTGCCATTACCTTACCTATGAGAACCTGGACGAGATCCTGCTGTGGATCCAGAGGGACGGCGAGGATCTGCGGGAGAAATACAAAAAGCTCACGGAAACGGTACAGGAAGCGCTTTCGTTTTTGAATGGAAGGGAATATGGCTGGTGGGAACGCCAGGAGGAAGAATGACAAAGGAGGAGTGCCAATGATTATGCTTATTATTTATGCCATTGCCTCTTACTGGGCAATGGACCGGGTATGGTGGTCGAAAAGGGCCTACCTGTATGGGGATACGTTTCTGTTCTATTGCACCAGGATTGTCTATGCGATGTTATGCGGGTGGTTCATGATACCGGTTGCGCTGGTGATGATGCTGATGGGGAAATAGGGATAAAATGAAGATCCCCTGCTGAGTATTTTGCTTGGCAGGGGATTGATAATAAAGGCCGGTTATATCATGTTATTGCATAGTGTACTG
>OFFH01000863.1_pt1 | contig 18638 bp, 34 predicted proteins | sample 1521341 | NCBI WGS metagenome assembly OFFH01 (sample SAMEA3504108, study PRJEB24116) | mouse gut metagenome | biome: mouse gut; feature: mouse-associated habitat; material: faeces | place: Denmark | collected 2011 | reverse complement strand
GAAGCTGAACAGGTATCATGGTTGGAATATGCCGGGAGCAAGAGGGGAGCCGGACAAGAGGAAGGTTCTGACTGCTGCGGAACTGCCGAAGCTGGGCGGCGGCGAGGTTAAAGGTATAGATGTTGTGGGGGATGGGGAGTGAGGGGCTAGATGTGGTGGTGTGTTATGTAAAATAAAGGCGTGATATTTCTTTACGTTGTGTTTTAGAACGGATGTTTGTATGGTTTTTGTGCATATTGACGATAAAAAAAGAGCCTTGCAGAGCGTGGATGGCTGGAAGTACCCGCCCGGGGTTTGTGGGGAATAGCAGGAACCGCCTGCTTGATCGGTCAGGCGCGGAAAATTTTAAAAAGGCTCTCTTGCAAGTCCAATTCTAAAATTTTTCGGCGAAAATAAAAAAGGACACCTAAATTGGTATCCTAAAATTTTTTAAAAGGCAAAAAGATGGTAATATTTGATTATATTATATATACCTTACAGAACATTGATAATTACATATCCCTTTTAATCCACTTAATGTCATAGCCAACAATATCCAGTATTTCTAAAACCTCATTGTACTTAAATGTTTCTTTGGAAAGACGGTTACTAAAGTTCTGATAACCAAGTTTTGTATTATGCCTTTTGTTTAATTCATCGTTCACTTGCGCCATTGTGTAGCCGGATTTTATGATAATTGCCTTTAAATCATTTTTGTAAGCCATAATATGCACCTCCTTGAATGGAATACATTATATCATAATAAATTTTCATTGTAAAGTTATAAAAACTCTTGTATTTTATTATGAAAGGTGTATAATTTCATTATAAAGTTATAAACAAGGAGGAACGCACAATGAAAGTCGGATATGTAAGAGTAAGCACAGTGGAGCAGAACGAAGCAAGGCAGATAGAAGGATTAAAAAAACATGGTATTGAAAGATGGTACGTTGAAAAGGTTTCTGGGAAAAATACGGATAGACCTAAATTGCAGGAAATGATTTCTGAGTTGCAATCTGGTGACACAGTTTATATTCATGATTTTTCTAGATTGGCAAGGTCAACAAGCGATTTACTGAAACTGGTGGAGGAACTGAACGAAAGAGGAATACATCTTGTCAGCAATAAAGAGAATATTGACACATCTACACCAACTGGAAAACTCATGCTTACAATGATTGGAGCAATAAACGAGTTTGAACGAACAAATATGCTTGAAAGGCAGAAAGAGGGCATAGCAATCGCCAAGCGTGAGGGTAAGTATAAAAATTGTGGCAGGAAGAAAAAAGACCTTGCAGACAGCTATGAGGATTTAATTCAGCAGTATGTTGATGGAGATATAACCAAAGTACAGCTTGCGGTTATGTTGAATGTATCAAGACCGACACTGAACCGTATCTTGAAAGAGTATGGGGAGGATTGATTATGAATACATTCCAAAACCTCATAGACAATGGCATAGAACCCCATACCGCACAGGATATGTTAGATGGATATACAAAGCGTATCGGCACAATGAACGGTATTTATGAGATAACTGACATCACATACGATTTTACCGAAAGAGGAAAAGATGTAACGCTGAAATGTTCAATGTGTGGCAGGGAAATACACCGCATGATGATTTCCGGCAGAAACAAGTGGTGCGAACTTATAAAGTCGTGTCCATGTCAGAAAGCGAGAAAAGAAGAGAAAGAACACTTACTTGCTGAAAAAATCGAAAAAGAGAAAAAAGACTTGATTTTGAGCAGGATAGGACAGGTTCGTGGAAATTATGAAATTGTTTCCGCTGAAAGTTTAGATGACAATCCACAATACGTACTTCGTTGTACTGAATGCAGAGCAGAGAAAAGAATATCTGCAAATTCTTTTGATAAAAGAACTAATTTTCATTGCGGAAAGCACTATGTTCAGCCTGTAAAGTTTGATGAAAGTTATATAGGCAGAAAGAAAAATTTTCTCAAAGTCATAGCAATATCAAGATTTCCGCACAATAATCACAGAGCGTTTGTTTGCGAGTGTGATTGTGGGAATACAAAGTTGATAGAGCCAGCGCATTGGGAACAAGAAATTGTAAAAAGCTGTGGCTGTTTTTATGAAAGTCTTAAACTTGAACATACGGAGGAATTAGACAGGCTTAGAAGAATTTATGCAGGAATGGTTCAACGGTGTTGTAATCCAAATTCTTCTGGATATGAGAATTATGGCGGTAGAGGAATAACAATCTGCTCTGAATGGTTAAATGACAGGGAAAAGTTTATTGAGTGGGCATTATCGCATGGATACGCAAACAACCTATCAATAGACCGTATCAATGTCAATGGAAATTATGAACCGTCAAATTGCCGATGGGCGACTGATGAGGTGCAGTTAGAAAACCGCAGACCAAAAGAGCAATGGAGAAAACCAAAAAGAAAGAAATTCAAAACATGGACAATAGACGGAGAAACAAAACCCATAAGAGAATGGTATTTAATTTTTAACACTTCCGAACCCACAATCAGATACCGCATGAACAAATTAGGCATGACGCTTGAACAAGCCTTGAAAACACCAAAGATACCAACAATAAAATCAAATATAAGGCGGTACAACATGAACACAGTCCAAGAAAACATAGAACTTTTCCGAAAACTGCAATCAGCGCTTATTGAGGACAAAGTTTTATATGACGCATTTGTCGCAAGCATAGAAAGCGCAATTTATGAAAATGGTGCGGTGTGTGACATATCAGACCAACACGAACTCGCTTTGGAAATTGCAAATAGAATTATAGGAGTTGAAAATGAACTGCAAAAATTGTAAATGGCACAAAATTGATAATGTAGATGATAATTTAGTTGATTACTGCTATCCTCCTATGGCAAGCGGATTTCTTTCTTGCAAATGTTCGGATAGAAAAAGGAAACACAGAAAACAATGCATGTTGCTGAATGGTAAAATGTCACTTTTTGATAAAATTAAAAACAAATTTTAGGGCTATCACCAAACAGTAAGGCACAGGACTTTGACTCCTGCATTGGCGGTTCGAATCCGCCTAGCCCTTTTTGCTCATGGCAGACGAAACGCAAAGGACAACTACAGCAAATGGTGTCATTGTGAGCGGTGCAGAACAATGCTGGGAATATGCGCCAAAATCTGAATGTAGCACAATTTGGAAGTGCGCCTGATTTGGGTTCAGGAGGTTGCAGGTTCAAATCCTGTCATTCAGACTTGCTGCGGCTTGCGCAATATTGCGTCAATAAAACAGTCATAGCATAAAATCTATTTCACGAGGGAGTTTTGACGATGTTTGAATATTTTCAACTCATTGTTTTTCAACTCGTGGAACGGATTGCCATAGTCAAGAAATCCTCAACAGAGGTTTTGAGGAAATGCGGTCGTATGTTAGGGTTTTCATACAATGCACTTCTGACAAGGCATGAAGTCCTGCGAAAGCCATATCTGCAAGAAGAATAAATATTATGATTAGAATAAACCCGCAAAACTATCAAGCATTGCGGATATGGCGGATTAAAGCAAAATATAAAAAGTGAGAATTGTATCGGCGGTGATTTGATGGTCTCTGCACCGCCGATTTTGCAGATATAACCCTAATCGGTAAGGGAACGGTTTGCTAAACCGTCAGTAACCGTTAAATGACGGTGTGTAGGTTCAAGTCCTACTATCTGCGTGCGGTGTTTGAAGGAATGACCCCGAATACAAAGAAGTTTTGAAATACGGTGAAAATTGCGCATAAGTAACCGGGAATACATAAACTTCAATTCCTCTTGTTTTGGAAAGCAATGGAAAAGTCTGACCGTTTCAAGTTTCAAAAAATCGTGACGACTTTATATCTGCCGACGTACCCAAATGGTTATAAGGGCGCAGTCTTGAAAACTGATGTGTCATGGATAACATGGTCTGTGGGTTCAAATCCTACCGTCGGCGTTTAGTGTCAAACATTCGTACCATTTGACACTCCTTTCACCCCGTAGCGGAATGCTGTTAAGAGCCATCGCACGGCTTGCGGGGATTTGCCAAGTGTCAACACAGTGGTTCTAGCCTGTCGGATTTATCCGAAAACAGCGTCGGTGGGCGGTTCAATTCCGTTAGTAGGTCGCTATCCTGCGGACACACCTCTGGCATTGTCAGTAAAGACGTTAAAATCCGTCAGGGTTGTGGGAAAAACACGATAGTCCGAAGAAAAACAGAAAACCCTCAATCAACATTCAAAGCCGGTACGTGGTCGCACAGGCGGTCGAATGGCAGATGTTGATTTACTCTATGCAGTCCTCATAGACATAAATTGGACGGTGGGCAGATTAATGTAGTGGGCATACACAGGACGTAACAGTTTGTGAGTGTGCGGTTCAAATCTGCGCCTGTCCTTTTAAATCATACCGGCAGGAACATTCTTTCTGCCAGATAAACCGCAAAATGAAGTCAGGAGGGATTTTATGGCGCTTGTAAAAGTTACTTGCCAAATCGAAGATTATTCAGAACCAAGAAAAGAAAGTCTTAAAGTGCATAGCCACTGGAATATAAACAGGTTGGTTGAATTGGAAATTGACGGAAAAAGATACACAGTCAATGGCAATGAATTAAAGACCGCCATTGATAACTGTATGAATACAGGTTATTAACCCTCTAAAATCCATTTTAAGCCATTTTAAACCAGAACCAAAGAAATCCTCACTGAAAAACAAAAGAGGGCGATTTGGGGCAAATAGGAGCGTTAGAGAGGTATTGTATGGTGTCATAGCCAAGAGGTTAAGGCAACAGACTGCAAATCTGTTATCGGGAGTCCGAATCTCCCTGACACCTTTAACAGCAGGATAACGATAGCTACGTGAAAAGCGGAACCGTGACCGCCTGCCTGCTGTTATCACAATAATCACGGAATTATCGGTACGGAGGTATGGCATGAAAGTGTATTTGATTACAAGCGGAGAATATTCAGATTATCACATTGACGCTGTTTCTCTTGATGAAAAAGAAGCGGAAAGAATTTGCGGTATGTTGAATAAGAACCGTTATTGCGACACTTGTGATATAGAAATATATGATACTGACGAAGTAAAGGTTGACAGCAACGAAGAAATACTTGACAGGTTTTGGATGCAAGTTGGATATAAAACAGGAAAAATGTATTGTTATGATTCTCCTGTCACTGTGTTAGGAGAAAATAATGAGATAAAGGTTGACCGTGGCTATCAGCACGAAAGCAGAATTAACATTACCGCTACGCTTCCAAAAGGAACGCCAGAAGATAAAGCAAGGAAAATCATGTTTGACAGGATTGCAAAGTTTAAGGCTGAAAGAGCCAACATTTGATTTTTGGTAAATTCAATAGGCTAGGGTAGCTCACAAAAAGCATCCTCCAACGCCTGCCTATTGTTTTTATAAATTTGGAGGATTAAAAATGGATTGGAGGTCATTTTATGGATTTCAGAAGTTTATTTATAGACAAAGATAAAATCGTAATGGCAAATATGGAATTGGGAGTTGCTCTTAACAGCCTTGATGAAGCGATAGTGCTTAACCAGTTAAATTACTGGATTGAACGCAATAAAGACGCAAACAGGAATTTCCGAGACGGTCATTACTGGGTATATAATTCATACGAAGCGTGGAGAAAGCAGGATTTTCCTGTTTGGTCTGCAACAAAGATTAAGCGGATATTCACAAGCCTAGAGGGAAAAGGAATTGTTTTGTCTGCAAATTATAATAAACTTGCCATTGATAAAACAAAGTGGTACACGATTGATTACGACAAATTAAAAAAGTTTATCGAAGAATACTCGAAAGGTCAAAATGAAACACCGAAAGACCAAGATGAAATATCGAAAGACGCTGATGACCAACCGACAGACCAAAATGACCAGACGTTAGACCAAAGTGAAAGAACATTACCAGATACTAACTACAGAGATTATTCTACAGAAAATACTAACATAGATTTACATACAGATACTACAAAGGATAAAACATTATCTAAAGATAATGGAGAGGTAAAAACATCTTCTTCTGAAAATCGAAAGAAGATGTCCGCACCTAAAACCGCATTAGAAAAATATCTCGGTAAAAAAGCGGACGAGCAAGATATGCTTGAACGATTGGCAAATATATGCTCAAAAAATTATGATAGAGATACTGCGAATGAAATATTTGCGTCATTGATGCACTACTTTGAAAAATTTAAAACAAAATCTGGGAAGATACACCCGATTTTGAAAGACAGTACACTTTTAAGGTTTACAGAAAAAATGGACTGTTTCTATGATGACAAATATAGTCACTTTGGCAGGCTTATAGGGCAAGATAACGCCTATATAAAAATGATTGATATGTTTCTTGATGGAGATTTCGGAGCGGTTAAAGGATATGAGACAAATTACCACCTTTCAGCATTTATGTCAGACGAAGTGTTAAACCGACTGGCACAGAGATTATTTGAATTAGGGGAGGTGCAGTAATAATGCTTAAAGCGTATAAATATAGGGCATATCCTAATAATCAGCAAAAAATTCAGATTGCGAAAACATTTGGTTGTTGCCGTTTTGTTTACAATCGGACGCTTGCACATCGAAAAGAAACATATGAGAAAGAGAAAAAATCTCTTGGAAAAACAGAATGCAATAATTACTGCAACAGAGAATTAAAGAAAGAATACAAATGGTTAAAAGAAGTCGATAAGTTTGCTCTGACTAATGCCATTTACAATATGGATTCTGCATATCAAAAGTTTTTCAAAGAACATGCGGGTTATCCGAAGTTTAAGAGCAAGCATGATAATCGTAAATCATACACAACAAATTGTAATCATTACGAAAAAGCAGTATCTAACATAGAAGTTGATTTTGAAAATAATAAAATCAAACTTCCGAAACTGAAATGGATAAAAGCAAAAATTAGTCGAACATTTGAAGGAAAGATAAAATCCGCAACAGTATCACAAGTTCCAAGTGGTAAGTGTTTTGTTTCAATCCTTGTTGAGGAAGAAGAAAGAGAACTTCCAAAATCAGGAAAATCCGTAGGAATTGATTTAGGAATAAAGGATTTAGTAATCACATCAGGCGGAGAAAAATTCGACAACTTGAAGCTAATAAAGAAATATGAGGATAAGTTAGCAAAAGAGCAAAGAAAACTTGCACATAAACAAAAGGGAAGCAAAAACAGAGAGAAACAACGGATAAAGGTAGCAAAAATCCATGAGAAAATAGCCAATGCAAGGAATGACTACCTACATAAAATCTCTCACAGGCTAATCAACGAAAACCAAGTGATAGTGAGTGAGGATTTGTCTGTAAGTAACATGGTTAAAAACCATAATCTTGCCAAAGCGATTTCTGATTGTGGGTGGAGTGAATTGACAAGGCAACTGCAATATAAGTCAAATTGGTATGGTAGGACTTATGTAAAGATTGGAAGATTTGTGCCATCAAGCCAAACGTGTCATATATGCGGTTATCAGAACAAAGAAACAAAGTATTTAAAAGTAAGAAAATGGATATGTCCTCAATGCAGAGCGGAGCATGACAGGGATATAAATGCGGCTATCAATATCCTGCATGAAGGATTGAAACAGATAGCATAATAATATTTCAGTACGGTAGGAACTATCGGAATTTACGCCTGTGGAGATGGAGGTTGCGAAGTCTATGAAGCAGGAAGCTTGTTGGATTTAGACAATGAGTAGTTCAACCGCCAGCAAAGACGATATAAAAGCAAGGGTGTGATTGTTATAAACAGACAGCAAAGACGAGCCGCAGAGCGTAAAAACCAAAAATACAAAACCGCCACATACAACCTAACAAAAAGCCAGCTTGATAATGCGGTTAAGGATTCCGTCAAGGCGGAACTAGAAAAGGCATATCAAGATGGAGTAAACAAAGGCGTAAATCAGGCATTAATACTTCTTCTAACACTTCCGCTTGAAGTCCTTATGGATTTCTACTGGCAGAAAAGCTATGCAAAACGCATACCGGAGTTTACTCAACACGTTCTGGACTATTACGCAGCATGGCAGAATGGAGAACTTGACATAGACAAGATGAAAGACGAATTGTGGGAATACGGAGGAGTGAGATTGGAGGTATCACCATGAAACAATTCCTAAAATTCCTTACAAAGATAAAATCATTCTGGAAATTCTACCAGAATTACGGATATGACGGAGAAACGGTTGAATTTATCATAGACAACTACGAGAGTGTGCTTTGCAACCGGACAAAGACCATGAGCAAGCCAACGTATTACTTTGAAGATGTTTTGAGGGAACTTGATAACTGGTATGAGTATAGAACAGAGGAATAGATTATGTGGCTATTAAAATTACACTTTTCAATATCGGTATTATGTATGCTGACATTTATCGGCTTCAAGTCGGTGTACGAACAACAGATGAAAGAAAATGGGTGGTTTGACAAAGAAAAGAAGAAAAAGAAAAGCATATTTGCGTATTTTATGTTTTTCGTTCCGATAATGAACATTTTATTTGTCATCATAATGTTTTTGATGATTGGCATGAAGAAAAAGGATTTTGACAAGATGTGTGATGATGCAAAGAAAGATAACGAGGTATCAACCCATGACTAAACAAGAACTTATGGAAACCTACACAGCGGAACAGCTTGCGGAGATGGTTGAAAAACTCGACAATGAAAATACAGGTTTAAAAAAAGAAATTTTAAAGAAAACTGGTTTGTGCGGAGAGGCAAAAGTATCTTTTGAATTTAATGGGCCGGAGTGTCGTTGTGGGGGATATGATATAGCAGTTAAAAAGAACAAAGAACTTCAATCCGAGGTCGAGAAATACCGCAAAGCCTTTGAAGACGCAAAGAAGGAGCGAGATTGTCATATTGCAGAATATCAGAACAGATCCGAAAAAGATAAAACAGAACTTGAAAGAGCCAAAAAACCATAAATCAGATTGATGATATTCTGGAAAAGTTATTTGGTGTTCGGCATGATACAGTTGAAACTCCGGAAGAATTTGAAAAGATTTTGAAGGAAAAGACAAAGGGAAATGTTGCCGATTTCCTCCCGACAGAACCTATCAAGGTTGCGGAAATGCTGATAAACGCCGAGGGAGAATATGAGCACAATCCGATTGTAAAGAAGATTTGCGGAACAGATAAAGGCACATACCGCATATTTGACGTATCAGAGTTAAGGCAGATAGCGGAACACTTGCTTGTCTACTGCAATCATAATGGGGAGGCGGAGGAATGAAATTTCCAACAATGGACAGGTTACTAAAGAAAAATTCAGAAGAAACAGTAACCCACATATGCAGTGAGCATACAGATTGTAAAAATGCAGAACATTGTTTATCAGCAATAGAAGTTACCACTTTTGAAGATTGTGCAAATAACAGACGAAGATACATAAAAGGATTAGGAGATTGCGAATATGAATAATAACTGCAACCTAATCACCTGCCGCTACAACCAATCCGGCACTTGCACGAATGAAGAAAAACGGAAAGAGTGCGTGGAGGTCAGCAAGAGGGTTTTGTGTTTGGAGGGAGAAAATAATGCCACCAAAAGAGATTGAAAGTAGGAAAATATATTACGAGATAGATGGAGAGCTAAAACCTTTTGAAATAGGAGGGGTGATAACCTTAGAGGATTGTGAGGATATAGTTTCTGACGTTGACATCTCATTAAGCAATCCCGAATATTTCAAGGGCGGGGAAATCACTTTCAAAATGTCACGGAAAGGAAGTAAAAGGCTTAAAAAGTTACTTCAAAACGTCATTCCGAGGCATTTTACAAACAACTGGCGTAAAATGCACCATTTACCGATGATTAGACGGAGGGGAAAAGGAAATGAAAGATATTCAGAAAAAATCGGCAGAACGAGTACAGGAGAGTATAGGAGATTGTGAACCAACAAACGCCAAAGCTATCGTATGGAATACATTTGGAAGAAATAATTGGAGAAAAATGCACGGATTCCCTCTTATGAGGGGATAGGTTGAAAAACTAGGGCGAAAAATCCATAGACAATATCGGGGATAGGAGATAACGAAAAGTGAGTATTGCAAAAGTAATTGAAAGCATAGAGCGTGAAAAGTTTGAGAGGGCGACAAAAGAGGAAAACGCGGAAATGGTTGACGTTACAAACCTTGAAGATGATTCCAAAAACGCAAGACGATGCATAAAAGGAAGAATGGAGCGCAAAGATGAAACATGAAAAGAAAGAATGGTACACTTGCGATAGGTGCGGTGTGGGTATAAAAGAAATACCATATGCCGCAGGACAAAGACATATATTATGGAGAAGTATTTTCAATCCAACCGAACTTAAAATGCTGACAGCGGATAGGAATGGATATATTTCCGACACACAGTTAATTTCTCCAGATATTGTGTCCGCTGAAATTGTAGAGGGGTATTGGGAAAAACAGAAAACAATTCATTTGTGCGGAAAATGCCGGAAAGATTTTGAGAGGTTTATAAAGAATGGAAAATAATGAATTAACAAAAACAAGAGAAGAAAGAGATTTGAAACTATGTCCATTTTGTGGAGGAAAAGTCACAATCGCAGAAATGGGAAACGATGAATACGGACATTACATAGTAACAAGAGGGCTTGATGACGATAAATGCACTTGCAGAGTGTTCATGGAAAGCGGACAGTTTGAAAAGGCAGACACAGAAGAATACAAAGCAATGGTAAAAGCAGATTTGATTGAGAAGTGGAACAGGAGGGTGTGTCGATGCCGCAAAGAGAATTGAAACTTTGTCTTGAAGATAGAATATCGGACATAACAGATATTTTATTAAAAGGTAAAGATGTAGAAATCAGAACGGATCCAAATACAGGTGTAAGGATAATAAGCGTGGATAAAAAAGTAATAAAGAAACCGCTGACTACTTGCCAACGGTTTCAAGATACATTTCCAGAGCCTTGTCAATGATTTTGCTGATAGGAATAGAAGTTTTATCCGCATAATCCTTTAGCTTTTTGTAAATTTCATTGTCAATGGCGGTAGAAATGGCGGTACGGTTTTTCAGTCCTCTGTTTGTAGCCATGCAATCAATCCTCCTTTGAAAGACATTATAAAACATCTTTCAATTTATTGCAATTACTTTTTGAATATGATATAATTGAAAGTAGTTGAAATAAATAGAAATAAAAAGGAGAGAGATATGAAACCAAAAAATTTGACAGGACAGAGGTTCGGAAAATTAGTTGCTGTAAAAATGGTGGGTTCAAAAAGCGGACATTCTTTGTGGCTATGTCGTTGTGATTGCGGGAACGAACACACAACAACATCTGCCTGTCTAAGACAAGGGAATGTTTCCTCGTGTGGTTGCATACAGAAGGAAATAATGGAAAAACGGAAAGATAGCATTATAGGTAAAAGATTCGGAAGATTGGTTGTTTTGAAAAAATCAAAAACAAAAAATAATAAAAGTTATTGGGAATGTCAATGCGATTGTGGAAACATATGTGTAGTATCAAGAAGTAACTTAAAAGGTGGAGTGACAAAATCGTGTGGATGTTTAGCTGATGAAATCAAGAAAAATTGCGAAATAAAAAATAGAAAACATAACACTTTTGAAATAAAAGGGAATATTGTTTATGTAGATATTGAAAATCCTATGTACGCAGACAAAAAGATAATTTGCGATTTAGAAGATTGGGAAAATGGACTAAAGGATTATTTTTGGAATGTTGATAATAATGGGTATGCTTGCTCTAGGAATGGAAGAATATATTCCCCCATGCACAAAATGATTACTGGCTCAAATAATAATTTTATAACAGACCATATAAATCAAAACAGGTTGGATAATAGAAAAGAGAACCTAAGAAAAACGGATTATTCAATTAATGCATTTAATAGAAAAACCAAGAAGAACTCTGTTAGTGGATATAATGGAGTATGGAAAAACAAAAAATCCGGTAAATGGGTGGCTAATATAACAGTAAGAGGAAAGAGAATGCATTTGGGATATTTTTTGGAGTTAGAAGATGCAATAGAAGCAAGAAAAGAATAACGACTGCGAACTCCGAACATCTCCTAACGGCGTGGCGGTAATTAAGGTTAGGAAGGAAGTTATTTCAAAATGAGCGAATATAGGTATTATGACAATATTACAAAAGAAATACTTGACAGTATTAAAGTCGGAAATCTGATACGGATAAACGACTGGAAAAGAGGAATGAGAGTTGTCGGCGTATCTGATAATTATTTTGTTGTGATACGGAAAGTATGTGGAAACATTGCTTATTCTGTCTGCGAAAAGAAACCGTGGGGCGGTATAAGATACAATGCTATGTGTGGCGGTATGTTCCATTGCAGTACAGACGACACACTTTTTGGGTATATGGATTTTGACTACAAATTTGATGATGAAGAACAAATTAAAAGGTATCTGGACGCATTTGAAAGCGGAGAAATTGAGTTATCCGTTCGGCGGGCGGTTCCTATTTATGATTTATATGTAAAATAACATATCTAACACCGTACATAAAGGGTTTGTGCGGAATAGTCAAAGCGTGACTCACTTTTTTATTTGAAGGGAGGTTGCGCTTTTTCTTATGGCAAGTCAAGAATTACTCAAAGAAATTTCCAATGCAGAAAAATATATAGAAAGACATGGGATAGATATTGACGCTGTTAATGCGTTTCATACTTATGTATTCTGGGCGGATGAAGAAGATAAGGACATAGATACCGCTCTTAAAATATCGCCAAAGGCAAAGAATTTAATCAATGCGCTTGTAAAAAAGCAGACAGACGGAGGGGACATTTGGTGGCTTGAAAAACAAATATTTGGAAAAGGAGAGAGTTATCCTCTTCTGGATAAGTGGTATGAGATATTGAAGTTGGAAGCGCAGAACAAAATCCTTGACAGCTATCTTCTGTTTCTTGAAAAAAACCGAGTGCCAAGAGAGCGGTTTTATGCACCAAAAAGAAAGCAGTTTGCAAAATTCGGGCTGATAGACGCATATCAAGGAGCGATTGACGATAAATACGACATTGTTTGCGTGTCGCTTGTCCCAGGAAGTGGAAAGACAACTTTACTAAAATTCTTTAATTCGGCAGTCATAGGGTGGTTTCCAAAAGATTACAATCTGTTTTATTCGCACAGCGGCGACATTACGAGAATGTACTATGATGGCGTAATGCAAATGGTAACGGACAATCAAGAGTACACATGGCATGAAATATTCCCAGATTTACAAGTCACATCAACCAATGCAAAAATGCAACAGTTTAATGTTGGACCGTATAAAGCATTCCAATCATTGCAGACAACTTCCGTAGGTGCGGAAAGTGCAGGAAAAGTAAGGGCGTCCAAATTTCTGTTTGTTGATGACATGATAGGAAAGCAGGAAGAAGCGTTAAATAAAAACTATCTTGAAAAATTATGGAGCGCGTACAGTGTAGACGCAAGGCAGAGAAAGACAATGGATTATGACGGGAAACCTTGTAAAGAAATTATCAATGCTACAAGGTGGAGTACGGTTGATGTAATCGGCAGAGTTATACAAATATATTACGGAAATCCAAGAGTAAAAGTAATATCCATGCCAGACATAGACCCGGTTACGGGAGAAAGCAATTTTGATTATGAGTTCGGAGGTCTTACGGTTGAATTTTTCAAAGACCAAGCCTTGACAATGGACGATATATCGTACCGCTGTCTGTTTAAACAGGAACCGATTGAACGAGAAGGACTTTTATACCACGAAGATGAAATAAGACGCTATTCTTCTTTGCCGGACAGAGAGCCAGATGCAATCATAGGCGTGTGCGATACCAAGTCAAAGGGCATAGATTATATGGTTTTGCCTTGCATGTATCAGTATGGAGATGATTATTACATGGTGGATTGTGTGTGCGACAATGGTTCGGATTTTGGATTACAGAAAGAAAAACTCTCAAACATGATTGTTGATAATAATATGCAACAATGCGAATTTGAGAGCAACGCAGGCGGAGACAGATTAGCGCATGAAGTAAATGAAATGGTGGAAAGTAAAGGCGGAAGGTGCAACATAACCACAAAGGCAACGGAAACCAATAAGGAAACAAGGATAATCGTAAATTCCGATTGGGTAAAAAAACATTGCTTATTCAAGGATAAGGATGATTACACGCCTAAAAGCGATTACGGAGTGTTTATGAGTTTTCTTTTGAGCTATTCGGTTGCCGGAAAAAATCGCTTTGACGACGTTCCTGATTGTATGGCGAACTTTGCGCTTTATATATCAAGAAAAAACAGGTTTAGACAAACAATCATAATGCCAAGCCCAATCTGAAAAGGAGGATTACATATATGGTGAGCAAGGAAATTTTGATACAATACACCGACCTACAGCAAGAGATTAAGTATCTGTCAAAAAAGATAGACGACCTAAAAAACGAGCGAATAAAGCACGAAGCGAAGAAAAAACACGACATGGTTCGTGCGTCCTCAAAGGAATTTCCTTATGTTGGGCATAATGTCCATATAGAAGGCTTGACAAGTACAAGCGAAATGTTCCTTAACTCAAAAATCAATGCAGAGATACGAAAGCTAGAGAGTCGGTATGAAAATCTCCTCCATGTCACAAATGATGTGCTCGATTTCATAGAATCCATAGACGATAGCCATATGAGAATGATTATTACATACCGAATCATTGAAAATTACTCATGGGGACAAGTTGCGGACGCTATGGGCGGTGGGAATACGGAAGATGGCGTTAAAAAAGCATTTTATAGGTTCATGTCATAAAAGTTGTCCTATATGTCCCGAAAATTTATGATATAGTCATAATTGAGATGAAATCTCAAGAAAGTTTTTCATTGACAAAATACCTCATGAAAAGGCGTTGCCACAACGGTAGCGCCTTTTTGCATGGGGGAAATCAGATTTAAGGAGGGGATTTCATGAGCCGAACCAAGAACATAATCCCCGAATTTACAAAGGACGAGCAAGACTACATAAAGGAGCACGCAAACTTTATGGAAGAAGAATTGCTTTTCTTTGAACTGCGAAATAAACAGTACACTTATGAATACTGTGCAATGGAAATGGGAATGTCCGTGTCGGCAGTTAAGAAAGTATCAAAGAAAACTATTTCTAAGATTATGAAAGTGATACGGCATATGGATATTTGATTTGTGCGGAAAGAGAGGGTAGTTATGTGTGAGTATTGCGAAAAACAAAAAGAAATAAAAAGCTGTAATTTTTGTGGCAGAGCAAAAGCTAGAATTGTTGGTGCAGAGATTGATATGTGGGGAGATAAAAATAAAATTAGATTGTTTAAGAGTATTTATAATCCAGCTTTTAAAATCAATTATTGCCCTATGTGTGGCAGGAAGTTAGAAAACAACAACGCAACTACCGAGCAATAATCGGCGGTTGCTTTTATTTTGGAGGGAATTATGAAATTTTGCGTACATGATTGGAAACGGATAGAAGAACCAAAACATTCTCATTTTAGTTATGACGGATTGGAAGTATTGACGGCTATGTGCGTGTGCAAGAAATGCGGAAAGAAAAAAGACCGAAAGTTTGCCGGAAAATATGTAGGGCAGTTATTCGGCTAGGCGGTGAGGTATGAAGAAATATAAACCAGTAAAAATATTCTGCCCGCAATGCAATTCTTATGTAGGAACACATGATGGACGGTCAACAATGAACCATATTGCAAGGTGCAACAAGTGCAGAAAACGTGTCATTTATCACATTGGCACAGGAGAAACAGAGGTCAAGAACATTCCAAAGCGTAATTGCAGTAGCGGAATGACTTTTATTTAGAGGTTAGGCGGTGGTTAAATGCAGTATGGCAGGAAAATTTTATATACAGATGTACCAGAAATCACATATGAGAATGTCATAGATGTTCTTCGTAGAGTAATTGCAGGACATGAGGAAAACGCTGCAAGGATTGATTATCTTCTTAGATACGAGGCAGGAGAACAATCATTACCAAGAAAAAAAGTCAATCGAAAGGAGATTGATATTCGTTGCGTGGATAATGTGGCGAATGAAATCGCAAAGTTTCATATCGGATATAAATGGGGTGTTCCAATTACTATAGTGCAAAGGGGAGAAAAAGATAATGGAAAAGAAAATGAAACCGAGGCTATATCCTTGTTAAATGAGTGCTACGAGGCACAATCAATAAGAAAGAAAACACAGGAATTGGCGAGGTTTGTTGAAATAACAGGAATTGGATATACCTATGTTGGCATTAACACAGAATGGGAAGATGAAAGCGACAGTTATTTTACTATTGATGTGTTAGAACCGCAGACAACATTTATCATACATTCAAGCTATTATAGGGATAAACGACCTATGCTTGGCGTTACATACCGTAGAGATAGTCAAGGCAACCGATTTTTTACTTGTTATAGCAAAGACAGAAGATTTGACATAAAAAATCTGATGGAAATTGAAAACGGAGAAGTGACTGGAAAAACTACATGGGGGCATGATGTACGGAGTGGAGAAGAAAACCCTTTGCATAAAATTCCTATCATTGAATGGATAAGAGATTTTGACCGAATGGGGTGTTTTGAACGGCAAATTGATGATATGGATTGCTTAAACCTTATAGAAAGCGATATATGCAACGCAACTGATGAGACTGTACAAGCAATCTGGCATTGCAATGATGTAGATTTTCCTGAGGAAGAAATTGAACTGCCAGACGGAACAACAAAAAAGGTTACAAGAAAGCCAAAAAACAATGAGTGGATGCAGACATTTACAACGCAAGACGGTAAAACTCCGTTTGTCACGCCTCTTTCGTCCAACTTTGATTATGAGGGCAATTTGAATTATGCCATTACAAAACGGTCTTTAATTCTGCAAAAGGCAGATGTTCCGTCAAGGGGCGGTTCGAGCGGAGGGAATACGGGTCTTGCCCTTGATACTGCAAGTGGAGCAAGCAATACAGAAGCGATTGCAAGCTCGCAACAGAACATTACTGAGGGTTGCAAAATGGAAGAAATCAAGGTTGTGCTAGCAGCAATCAAAGAATGTCCTGACACGCCAGCAGACAGTCCATTGCTCAAACTGAAATACAGAGATGTTCAAGCGAGCGTAAAGAGGAATAAACAGTATGAGTTATCTACAAAGGCGAATTGTCTAAGCACTTTGTTATCTCATGGTATAAATGGCTATCATGCGTTGAGGGTAGTCAATATGTTTGACGATATTAACCAAGTTTACGCTGACAGTGCAGATACCATAAAACGATACCAAGACAGTGTTTTTGATAAAGGAAATTTTGCCGTTGGAGGAGAAGGAGAACAAAAGCCCAACGCTAACAGGACGATGCAGGACGAGAGCGACCAAGAGATGCAAAGCCCTAACCTAAGCGGAAAAGCAACGGCATAAAAAGGGTAGATTATTTTTCTACCCACTCCACCCGATACCCGATAACGTCAAGAATTTCCTCAATCTCTTTGTATGAGAAGCTTTCCTTGCGGAAACGGTTGGAGAAATTCTGAAAACTAAGACTTGTGCCATGTCTGCGGTTTAATTCATCATTGACTTGCGACATGGTAAATCCTTTTGATACGATAAGGCCTTTTAATCTATCCTTTAACATTTTATCAACTCCTTTATTCTATGGTTAGTATTATACCATAGTAAAATTAAATTGTAAAGTTTAGTAAAACACTTGCGAATTATAAGTAAAAGGTGTATAATTAAATCAAATAATTTAGCAGGAGATGATTTTATGAAGAAAATAGATTTGAGAGGACAAAGATTTGGCAAATTGACTGTATTAAGTCAATCGGAAAACAATAAGAACGGGAGAGTTACATGGAAATGCCAGTGTGATTGTGGAAATATATGCTATGTAAGTTCTGACTGTTTGAGAAGAAAAAACGGAACAAAAAGTTGCGGTTGTACTTCAATAGAAAGAATATCAAAATTAAACAAAGGAAAAATCATGAGGGAAGATTTGACAGGTAAAAAATTTGGAAGGTTGACCGTTGTTGAGTTTTCCCACAAAAGCAGGAATAGAGTATATTGGAAATGTCAATGTGACTGCGGAAATGAAGTTACAATAAGGGCAGACGGATTAAAAACAGGGCATACTAATAGTTGTGGTTGCTACAATAAAGAAGTATTAAGAAATGCAAAATGGAATGAAACACATGGAAAATCAAAGTCCAAAATTCATGAAATATGGTGTAACATGAAAAACAGATGTTATAATCCAAACACAGATGAATACCCGAATTATGGCGGTAGGGGCATAACTGTATGTTCTGAATGGCTTGGGGAGCATGGGGCAGAGAATTTCATTAAATGGGCGTTGAAAAGTGGCTATGATGAAAATGCAGATTTTGGACAATGCACAATAGACCGCATAGATGTAGACGGAAATTATTGCCCTGAAAATTGTAAGTGGTCAACAATGAAAGAACAAGGAAATAACAAAAGAAATAACAGATATATAACATATAACGGCGAAACAAAGACATTGACACAATGGTGCGAATACTATGGACTATGCTATAATACAGTAAAAAGAAGGATATATAGAGGAAGAAGTAACATTAGAAGAATTAAAGGCAGAAGTTGGAATTGGAAATATTTATGAATATAAGGTGGCGGATGAGATTATACCTGATGACAAAATATACAGCATAGCGGGTGTAAAAATAGAAAATTCAAGGATAAAGCCGGGATATTGTT
>OFFH01000845.1_pt1 | contig 18867 bp, 12 predicted proteins | sample 1521341 | NCBI WGS metagenome assembly OFFH01 (sample SAMEA3504108, study PRJEB24116) | mouse gut metagenome | biome: mouse gut; feature: mouse-associated habitat; material: faeces | place: Denmark | collected 2011 | reverse complement strand
GCAGAGACGTCACTGCCGCCGATCCCGCGGCGCCGCCAGTCCAGCCATTCTTCCCTGGTAAGGTCTTCCGTATCCACCAGCACCAGCGGGCTGTGCCTTTCCCTCTCCATGTTCGTATCGGGCATGGTCACGCCCCCCTTCTGGCCCTGTGCGTAAAGTTCACTGTACGGATCGTGGTACAGTTCTTCCAGTACTGGTCATTGGCTTTCTGGACAGCGGTATCCCTGAACGGGTATCCTGCCGCCTGTTTCTGCCAGCTCCTGCCGGCCTTTTTGTTTCTCATGCTCATTCTTTGTACCTGCCTTTCTAAAATGTTTTATCCTCAAAGCCGTTACCGGCATTTGGGCAGAAAATAAAAAAGCGGAAATGACCATCTGCCAAATCCCTGGCGTCCATGGATTTCCATGAACCATAGTCATTCCCGCTCTTAAAGGGAAAGTCATCCCTTTTACATAAAAAAGCCAGTAAACCACTGCCTGGAGGGCATAATGGTACTACTGGCACAAAAATACAAACTTAACAGCGTGTGCAATGCGGAAAGTTCTCCGCATACAGCCTGAACGGACTGCATTTCCCTTACGGGCTACGCACAAAAATCAATTACAAGGACAGTTTAGCACAAGATATTGATTTAGTCAAGTTGTTGATACTATATATAGTGTTTTATAAATAACCAACAAAAGAAAATGCGCTCACACCTTTAGCCAGTTCGAGATTGTAAATATCTTCTGGCTCTTTACATCAATCATTGCACTCATGTTAAACACTGATAACAAAAGATTCGTTATAATACGGAATCAAAGTATCATGTGTCATAAATTTCATTCCTTCTGATTTTGCCTGCGCAAGCAAAATCCTGTCAAAAGGATCTTTATGCGGTGGAGCATCCTTTGGCCTTACCAAAGATTCCAGCTCAGCCACATGTATATTAAATACAGGCAGCGAGACAAAACCATTCTCTTCACATCCTTTCTCCAGGTATTTCCCACTAAATAAAAATGTTTCCGGATGTGCCATATGCTTGATTGTAACCTCCCACACGGAAGCGGTACTGTAATAGATTTCATTGTTCTCGTCAAGTATCATTGCCCTGGCTGTATTCGACAATTCCTCCGAATCCAGTACTGCCCATATTGCAATATGTGTATCCAGCAAAATCTTCATCAACCATCCACCTCAAATAATCTGGCTATTTCATCATTGCACTCGTCTATATCATGACCATCCGCAATAAATTTCTGCCCTTTCATACTTCCAAGCCTGCGTTTTTTGCCCTGTGTGACAACGCCATAATTTATACTCACACTCCTTGACTCTGATGGCAGCACAAAGCGCTGTATCATATCAAGAATAAAGCGCAGGCTGTCATCCGAAAGTCCTTCCAGAGATTGTGTAATCTGATTCTGCAATGTTGACATAACAGACACCACCTTTCTACATGATTTAGAAAACATATATCTGATTAAATCTTTACCTTCTGTCACGGTTTTATTATACTAAAGAAACCGCTTTTTATCAAGAATATCCAAATTAACATTACAATGGTATGGATGGTTGTATAAAAATACTGGCATGAAAAATATTATTGCTGCTCCAGGCAGCCTTTCCTTTATCTTACAGAACTTCCATATCAAACAAACTTAATTGCACTGGCTGCTCCCTTCTCTCTTTCTCTTTTTCCAGGCGCATCTGTTCCAGTTCTGCGATCCGTTCCTCTCCCAGCCATTTATCCGCATGGCGCCGGTCTACACTGAATTTTTCCAGACTTTCATATCCGTTCTCCAACAGTTTCTTTTCCAGACGCCTGACCGCAGACTCCCGCGCCTGCCGCCGTCTCTCCCTTTTATTCTCAGAATCCCTTTTTTCCATATCAGAAGCATGCACGATCTGGATTCCGTTCCGTATATCCTCCAGGTCCTGCATCAGATCCCGGCTCTCCCTGCGTTCCGCACGGACATTCTGGATCTCAAAGGAAAAATGCCTGCCGTGGTATTCAGAGAAAAACAGCTGCGTAAAATAATGTCTCCGAACTTTCTCCCTTATCCGATCCTGGCAGAGCCTGGCGCATATCTTACCGATATCCATGCTCACCGGATGGTCAAAGAGCTTTTTCCCCTTGATGATCCGGGTATCCACCTGTCCTTCAAACAGTGTGCCGTTCAAGTCATTTCTGAGATAAGATATCTTCACATCATAAAATACATTCCCCTTTTTCTTATCCAGCTCATGCCCCAGGACCGGGCACATCCCTGCACATCTGCTTGATCCGCAATAATAAGGGTCATAGTTCATCTCCCATTCCAGGGTATCCCGATTGAACCTCATATGCTCACGGCAGACTCGTCCATTTTTCTGCAGCCTGAAGCTGACCTCCTGTCTCCGTATCTCATCATCATGCAGCTTCAGGATATGCTCTACGCTCCCTTCATAGCAGTATTCATCTTTCGTCATATGAACCTCACACTCATACCTGAGTACCTTATTCTCCTGAAGGTATTCGTGTTTCAGCTTGCATTCCTTCTTTTCATAAGGACAGCGGATGGTAGCCATATCATTCTCAAAAGTCCATTCAATCCCCATGTAGCTCATGTTGCTGTGACACTGGAGTCCTTTGCACTGCAGGCCGCAGGGCGTCCTGAAAGTCTGTTCAAAGATCCACCAGCGTTCATAGGTAAACCCTCCATCATAATTATCAAGGGTTTTCTCCTGCCACATGGGAACATCAACCCTTACATAATCCGGATGATTGTCCACGGTATAGCCTTCCTCCAGCAGCCGCTTTGTCAGCGCATTGTATTCCTCATGTTCCTTTTCTCTCATTCCATTCCTCCTTACAGCCCCTGGCATGGGCGCATCCCAAAATAGTCTTCCATACGGTCCCGCAGTTTCTCCGCTGACATATCATATTCCCCGGCGATGCAGGATTCACAGCATGGGTATTTATATGCCAGAGTCTTTGATAACCGGGCATCCCAGCTGTTTAACTGCCTGCCGCATTTGTTACAGTCCTGATCCAGCCATCTTACTTTCTGCAACCGTTCTTCACCTTCCTTTCCTTGTTAGTGTTGTCCTATCCCTATAAACCTTCCGGTTTTCAGGCAACAAAAAAGCAGGAATGACTCTCTGATATTCCTGTTGTCCATAAATTCCTATGAACCAGTGTCATTCCTGCTCTAAAAAGAGATTATAATGAATTTTCCCAAACAAAAACCAGCGGTATTTCACTTATAGAGCGTAGTGATACTGCTGGCACAATCATACAAACTTAACAGCGTGTGCAATGCGGAACCGATGCCGCATACAGGCGTTTCCGACTGTATCTCCCTAAAAGGATTCGCACAAAAATCAATTACAAGGGAAGTGTAACACAAGATATGGAACCAGTCAACAAGAAGAAACTATATATAGCAAAAAAATAAGAACATACCTAAATTTTCATAAAAAATGCAGCTACAAGTCTTCTCATAGCTGCAAAATATTTTACTTCCTTTTGAAAAGGTGGTAGTATTGCATAATTTAAAATATAAAGCATACTTCTATGTAAGTCACATAAACTGCATCAACTTAAAACAGTTTTTTCTCCAAATAATAGCTATTGTTTATTCTTTAACTCGTTAAATCAATAAGTCTGCGTATATGATTGCACACAAGTTTTCATCATCAGTGTTCCAAATCGTTGCTCCAATATTCCAATATATTCCTTTTTTATATACAATTCAGTTCCACTATATAATGGAATTGCATTTCCAGGATACTCACTGTCACCTTTATAACTCGATGACCATTTTTTCATAATAAAGATGATCTCATTTTCCTGATTGACGGCAATATATCTTCCATGCCAGAAATCAAATTCAATATGAACATTAAGCAGTTTAGAAACTGACATTCCAGGCCACAGATAATTTTCATCTTCTAATTCTCGATCTAATGTATTAATAGAATTAATCAGTGCTTCCGAATTATCTGAAACCATATAGATTTCTCCTTCTTCAACCGCTGTGGCTAAACATTGTTGGAATGGATTCTGATGTTCTTCATCACCCTCTCCTACTATTCCTTGATATGCAAATACCAAAGATGCTTGTTTATAATCGATACGTTTTCTTGTCTCAGAGCATCCGATTAGAATGTATTCATCCTCATTATTTTTAAGAAAAGGCTCACACGAATTATTCTTATCATATAGATGATTTTCGGGTTGCATTACACGACACTTAAATAATCTATACATCCCCTGATAGTCAGGCATCAATCGGAGCAAATTCTGTGGAATCAACTCGGGTTTTCTGTCCAAAAAAGCTTTTTCAATGATTGCATGAAGCGCATATTGAATTACATATGATTTGTACACGGTATTTGTTTCAGGAATCTTACTCGACCCTCCAACAAAATCTTGTATTTTATCATTCAGTATCCTTGAGGCATGTAGTTTTTCATAGAGTTCTACATAGTTAATACCACAGGTATTGGCCACCTGCATAATTGGATCCCGATATACTGAATTCTTAGCATATTCATCAGCTCCTTCTCGAGTCGCTACTTTCCCAAGATCATATAGTTGTTCTGCTAAGTAAAACTCAATATCCTCCTGTTCCATATAATCAGGTGTATGTTTGTCAGAGCACTTTAAAAGAAAGCCTTTATATATTGTAAATTTAGAAAATATGACATCCAAAAGCAGATTTCCAGTTGGATATACTGCATTAATTGCGTTTATCATTCGATCTTCATTCAAATTTTTTAAATAATTTCCATAACATCTTACTAAATCTGCGATTGCTATTTGTGTCACAAGATTATACTGTTCATAATGCTCTAGACAAAATACTATTGATTCCGTGAATTCAGAAAAATTCTCTTCTTCAGCAGCATTCGCCAAATAAGCATAAGTTGCCAGAAACGATTCCTTACCTCCATCAATGAATCGCATTAATAAGCAGTTACGTAATCCTAATAGTTCATCTGCTTCTTCCAAAACATTATCAATAGGATACTGATCAAGATTTGGAAAACGAAGCTTCATAATATCAAATACACTTCTCCAAATCGTGATAATACTATCCTTATCAAATCCAATCGCAAAAAGTGCATCCAAAAGACCCTTTGTAATTCTACCTGAATGTGAAATAATAACTTCAGGTAATTCACGATAAAACGTGTCTCGACCCACATCTGAACTCAGTCGTATACTATTGAGAAATTCATCCTTATCAATTAAAGAACTTCCCCATTCATATGAATAAAGATACATCAACATGTGAACTTCTGACATTTCTTTATTATCCAATTTAAAATGCTCAATGATTTGTAAAACAGTATTCTTATGCCTCTGACTATAGCTCCACCCACCGGCTTTAGTAATTATAAATCTCAGTATCTCAAGTAAAGTATCTTTATCATTCTGGTAATTCTCAAGAAATCCGCAGATATCTTGTATATCTCGCTCAATTAAATCATGTGTTTCAAACCATTTCTTTGCCTCCTCTAAGGTTAAAGCTGCAAAATGCATTTGATTGTGTTTTAAAACATCAACAGTTTTCTTACCACCCTTATTGTCCGTATCATCGGTTTTCTTTATACGGAAATATTCTATATACTGTGAAACATCTAATCCTGCTGACTCAACTGTTAACAAGAATTCTTTAATACTTCCATCTTTCCAAGAATCATTGTCCGGCCAAGGGCTATCAAGAATATTAAATCTTGAAACAACATTGATAACAAGTTCATTCATACGATGCTTGATCAGTAATTTTTCATCATCGCTCGCCCCTGTGTACATCTGCTCTAGTGTTCTAAATACAGATGTGGCCGCATCAATTATTCTTGGACTTGCATCATTTGGAAGCGACTCAATCAGACCGATTACAATATCCAAATAGCCAGAATCATTGCAATACTTTTCTATAGCAGAACATAACATACGCTCCACAACCCAACTTTTTCCCTGCTTGATCTGTAACTCAGCCAGGAATGCAAGTGCATACTTCGAGTCTGTTTTGAGCAATTTATCAAACCAGTTGTTTAAGAAGTGCTTTGTTTCTCTTCCATCAGTATGATTCCAGACAGCTATTGTCATTTTCGTTATTGTATCGCGTTCCTCTTTTGGCTTTCCTACAACAGATTCAAAAAATATGTTATAAGAATCCATAATCTGCTCCAAAATTATATCCTTGTGATATCCATATGCAACAAGATAACGTGTACACATATCAAAATGCTCTAAAGCCTCAGACTGATTATACTTTGAAATAAGACTAACAAAGCGCAGCTTTGCCGCAGCTATGCAATCATATACCTCATTTTTTTCTATTTTCTCCTGCGTCCTTAATAAATAAGGTTTTACAATTTCATAATTATCAATAGTTAGGAAACAAGATATTAACTCCAAAAATTCTGCATCAGTTAATGGACCTCCCATGCTATGATCCAAACTTGTTCCAGTTTCATCATCAAGCCGTTCGAGAATACCCAACGCTTTCTCCAGATCCTCTACTGTCCCATTTTGGACAATCAGTTCTACCGCCCGTTCATATGACTTTGTTAACTCATTCTGAAGAAAATACAAATCACAAGTACGTGGTTCTCCCTTGAAAACTTCCGTATCCTGCAACAATAGTTCCAAATTAGTAATCGCTGATTCACAGATTGTTTTAGAATCCATTTGTGCTGTGTGTGCACACAATTCTGCCATCTTGACAGAATAGATTATCCAATTATAAAACCAGTTAATATTTTCACAATCTGTACAGACTGTCTCTATAACTCTCCTATCCCCCTGATCAGCGAGATAATATATTTGTGAAAATAATTCTTTAAAAATCCTTATATCTTCTTCTCCTGGCATCCTCAGTGTTTTGATTTTTTCCCAGTTTCCAATTGCGACCTCAAAGGAAACTTCACTTTGCGAATAATATCCAGTCTCAATATATGAAAGATAGTTTTTCCAATGAATCAGTTGTTGCTCCTCCGCAATTGAAGCAATTTCATTAAATTCTATATAGTCCTGTAGTTCATCATACGCAATCTCAATACATTGGTTTCTTATTGAAACCTTTTCTTTTTCTATTGCCTCCATAAGCTTAGGAATGATACTAGCTCCCTGTTCATCAAGATAATATCTATAATAGTATTTAAGCTCCTCAATCTTGTACTCTTTAGCCTCTGTATCTAAATACAGTTCCCACCAAGGTGTAATACCAGCTTTCGAAGAAATATAGCACGCAATTCGGCCTGTATTCATATCAAAGGTTTGTTTTCCATCAATTTGCATTAACTGATTTAGTTTAGAAGCACCCTTTATATCACATATTGCTTGGAAGTATTCTTCTCCAGTACTTTCGAATTCGTTCATATCATCAAGCATTGCCAACAACTCACCAGCTGTTACCAATGCAATCAAATTTTGGGTTCTACCCGCGCTCCTAATAATACAATTCAAGTTCATTCTTATACGTTTTCGAGAATAACCCTCTGAGACTGATTTAAGAACGAATTCTTTCTCAATCAATTCTATATTTTCAACATCCCTCTTGATTTTATACTGTAGTTCAGTAAGATAATAAAAGGACTTATCAAATTCAAAAAATGGTTTCTTCTGTAGCCAATCAGCAAGTATACCATAGACATTTCTCTCTAAATCAACCTTTTTATCTTTTAATGAAGCTAATACAAACCGGCGGAAACTTTCATGATAGACCGAAAAGCCACCGCTTAGTATATTTTCTATCAATAATGGATGAAGCACCGATATATCTTGTTCTACAAATTCTCCATCTCCAGTAATCTCCATTAAATCATCTAAACTAAGATAAAAATCTGCCCCACAAAGTGCATTAACCGTACGGTTGTTACGAACCTTTGTATATAGATAGGAATAATACTTAGATAGATTGATATCATAGTCAGGTATTTCGTCTATTAATTCTTTATTTACATCTAAGTTTCGTAATTGACGCAGAATATAACCAAGGTATAAAGCATTTCCTTGAGATTTCTTAAGTAGATATACACTTATTGATGAAATATCATCATCTTTAATATTGTCTTCATTAATCTGAAAAGATGCCATCAAGGATTTTACTTGTTCAATTCCCCATGGCTCAATCTCAAATACACTGTAGTTCTTTCCCTTAAACTCTTCAATTTCATCAATTGGCTGTGATGATATTATCACATAGCAATTATCAGGAAAATGTATTTCCAACAGTTCAGAAATGATTTCAGTTTCAGAGCGTGAAATAAGATCTTTATGTAACTCATATTCTCTGGATATATGATCAAGGCCATCTACTACTAAATAAAATTCCTCTCCAATGAGTCGAAGCAGATTTTCAAGTTCTGCTTTATCAGCGCCAAAGGTTGTATTCTTATGCTCAACTAATTCTGGGCATTGCTCCACAATCTGAGAAACCAGATTGCCATATAAAGAAGTTACACGTATTCTCTCAAGACTATTTGTGTCCTGTATTGACTGGAAGCAATTATAATGAATAACTTTACTGTCATCATTCTCAAGTTTATCTATATATTCATCGACAAGCCAAGACTTTCCAGATCCAGGGTTGCCAACAATAATAACACGTTTTGAATCGCAAATCACTCTGTGTAACCTTTCAATCTCATCACCAAGTATAATCTGATGCGCTGAATCCACTGGAAATCTTTGATCAAATTTCCCATAATCCATTATTAATCCAAGACGCCCCACTAATATATTTGAATAAAGTCTGTTCCCCATCGCTCTAGAATGCTTCACTTCTGTTGCAAGTTTATAAATAATATCCTCTACATTGAGAGCATCATTTGGATATATTCCTACACCTAATTTTTCAACTTGTTGAATAATTACATTTTCCAGGGCACCAGGATTCTTTAAATCGAGACTTGCTTTAGGCATTTCCAGAATAATCGCGAGTTCATTGCAAAATGATAAAAAGTCTTCTCTATCGATAAGCCCTGACTTAATCGCTAAATTAAACTTTCTCCACGTTTTTGGAGGTAGGCTTTCTGCTGGCCAAAACACCTCGCCATCAAACGAATATGCAGCAACCGAAAAAGGCAGAGTTGGTTCTTGAATAGGTTTCAAAAACTCTGCAATTGGATCATCATCAGTAGGTCTGTTCCACGCAAGGCACAACTTTATCTGTGTATCATATTCAGATTCTTTTCTCCTTTTCCAAGAAGCAAAAAGATCGCATAACGCAGTATCATGTCCATTACCATTTGCAAGGTCATCTTTAGTAAGTTTATGAGAACTTTTATCATCAGAATACTTAATCTGAAATTCAGTAGTACTATTAGATGTCTTCACCTTTAAATCGTCAAATTTATCTGCGCTGAAATCCTTACGATCAATAATAAGTTCAGAATCTGTCTGGTGAAGCATCAGTTGTAAAATTATTGAAACTGTAAAATAATCCTGGTATTCATATCCTTCATGGATTGGACTCTGCATTTAATGACCTCCTCACATCAACACTAAATATATCAACTTATTAATTCTTTCCTTGTTATCTAAACTTTTTCAATGATTCCGGATGGTATACACAGTTCATTAGAAGCAGCAACAATAAGTTCGCTAAATGCCTCGCGGTCATGATATAAATTCATAAATAATTCCCCATTTAATCAGTTTTTTTGCAGTCGGACCCGTAATGCCGGACAGCACGCTGAAAAGAAGCTCCTTACTGTAATTTTGCTGTTTTGCATAGTTTTTCAGAAGAATCCCGGTTTCTAAAGCAGAAAGCTCAGAATGCTTTTCTGCCTGGGAAACGGCATCCAAAAGCTGGAGCAGTCCAGCGTTTTCCGATGTTATAGTCGTGGCGGGTCGTTTCAGCCGGATGGCCTGGGAGCCTACGGTGACTGTACGCCCTTTTGTCGATTCTTTTGATGTGATGATCTCCAACATTGCCGGCATCTGGGTTGTCAGACCAATCTGATTGGCAAAAGTGGCTCCGGCAAAGTATCCATAGGTTTCTGTTGTACTTTTGATATATTTGCGTACAATGACTTTCATGGGATCTAAATAACTTTTTTTCAGTAGCCGTGACGCTTTGGGGAGATAATAAATCCCCGTATCAAAACGGGCTAGGTCGCCTGATTTGAGCATCCGTTTGAAATACTGGCGCAGAGCATTGTCATTAAGCCCATCCAGACGGATCTCGTTAATGAAAATCGGTTCGTTGTAACCATAGTCTTTTTCCAGATATTCCTTCAGCATACAGACATCCACTCCTTCCACCTCCATACCATGTAGTTTCACAGTCTCCTGTCCATTATTATTAGGAGTTCATCAAATGTTCTGCCTTAATTGCATATCCATATGCTTCCAAATTGACTTTACGCAAATATTTTAATTTTGCCATATCTGCGGTATAAAACTTTTGCGTGGAAAATTCCATAGGATCTTCGATTTTCTCATAAGACTGCCTCTTTAACAGGCATGCAGCCATATACATGACTTTGGCAGCTCGTCCCACTGCCGTTTCCGGAGAATAGTTCTCTGCATAAATATGTCCCCTCAGATCACGTATCCCCTGTACATATAAAGGATACTCTTCCCAAGAAAGAGTGCCGCGGGATGCAATACAGGCTGCCGACATATATGTATCCTTAATTGCGTCCCCTACTGTTATGTTATTCCCCCGATAGGAAATCTCTTCCGCTGCCACTTTAAAATATGTATCATATACCAGATTAAAATCTGTAAATTCGTCCAGCAATGTTCCGACATCGTACATCTGCTTCATCACTTCCATATCTTTTTTTGCATTTAACGGAATCCCTGTTGTATGTGGCGCAAATGCCGTCAGTTTATCACCAAGAATACAGTTGATATCCGGCGTTTTTACTAGCAGATATTCTGGCTCAGTTAATAATAAATCATTCCTTATTTCACAGTCCACCACTCTGGTATAAGGGTTTTCAGCAAATAAAATATCCAAAAGAATATAGATATCTTTTCCAGTGATCGGAGACTGGTAGGTAAATTTAAAATGCCTCTTTTCAATGTTGTTTCTGCCAACGCGCACTTGTTCCTCACATTGTTTAAATGGAAATATTGTTGATGCTTTAGAAATATATGTGTCCACATCAGTATCCGGCTCAACAACAATATCTATATCCGTAGACAGTCTCATAGGATGCTTTAACAAAAGAATCAGACAGGTGCCTCCTTTAAAAATAAACGGCATTTCTACCCGCCTGATTGCCTCTAACAAGCCAAACGCAAATACCACCCTTTCTAAAAGTGCAGGATCTTTTTTGCTTTGTTTCTGTAACATCCGGATATGTGATTCATTAAAGTTTTCTTTCGTGAGCATAAATTTATTTCTCCGTTCTGAGTTTTATTGTTGTCTGACTCTGAATAATTTTCAAGATATCATCTTTTATATGTCGTCGCTTTGCATAACGGAACATCTGGCTTTCATCAATAACATATTTTTGAAATGCCTGCTCCAGTACACCTGGATATTCTGCCTCACTAAAGGTTGTCTTTATCACTTTCTCTGCAGTCATATCAACGAGCATTTTTTCAAGACAGGTATGCCATACAGCCTTCTTTCCTTTTGGCGCTTCTGTCAGCAGCTTTCCTACAATGATAAGATCGTCCTGCCAATATAAATGATACTCCTTTACAGAAGGATTTAATAAAACCTTTCCTGGATATTTTTCTTTCAATGTCTCAAACACAAAATCACCCAGATCTGCCTCAACAAACACAAAGACTGCATTATGAGCAATCTGGTGGTTTAAAAATTCATTCATCTGTACCAGTTCAAAAATCCGGTATTCTAAAAAAAGATGTCTTTCACAAATCAATTTTTGAATGATTACTGCAAGCTCCGAATACTCATAATCATATACTGGTGCCTGGTGATCCGGAATACAATACAGATTCCTTCCAACTCTCGCAATTTCCCCTGATTCCAACAAGCGTTGCATTTTCAATTTATAAGACGCCAGGCTCAGCCCTTTGTACTGCTCTTCTAAAACCCGAAAAAGCTCCTGCCTGCCAAAAGGCTCTTTATTTTTTAATAGAAATATACCGCTGTCATTGATCATAAAATCATCTCCATTAGCATATCGGCATTTTTTATCTAAAAATACCGATTTTCTATTTTTATTCTAAATCTTTCCTTTTCATTTGTCAATTAGCATATCGGCATTTTTTTAATTAAATGCCGATATGCTAAACTTGTATTTACTATCTTTCTTTCATATATCATGCCGATTATCAATTTGATTATGCACTATGAAACAAAAGCGGCAACCTCATCATTCCTTATTCGGAACCCTCATTCTCCATTAGAAAAATAATCTCTTACATTACAACATTTCGCAAATTACCGTTCTCCATCCAGCCGGTCATACTGCAAATGCCCCTGTGACACTTTTGCATGGTTCAGAATCCGAATAAAAGACCTGTATTGGCTCTCTAATGCCTTTTTATATCCCACTTCTGTCAGAAACAGCCGCATCCTATGCCCTTTATCTCTTATGGGAGATTCCCCTGAAAGCACATCAAATATAATCATATGCTTCACTTCCGGGTCAAAGCGTTCCAGTGCCATAATGTCATGCCCTTCCAGCTTCTGGGCGCCGGACTCCTGCCGGGCCACAGCGACCGTCTCCCCGACATTTCTTGCTACAGAGAAAGAGTAGAACTCTGCCAATTTTGTGCCAAAAGAAAAGGCTAAAAATATAGGAAAAAACAGGGATTTGATTGACGTTACGGCATAAAAATAGTATGATATAAATTGAATAAGTGTGGGTATGGGAGGTGAGTAGAATGGCTACTGCAGAACAGATGAAAAGCTTGGTAAAAGCTTATGCAGACTGCAATGACGAAAAATTTAAAACTGTTGTTTTGCAGATTGCTGCACATGAAGCTCGACTTGGACATGACAATTTAGCCCGTGAATTGAAGAAGCAGATTGATAGGGTTGGGAGCAAAAGAGCAAATATTGTTCAATTAACATCTACCAATCCCATGCTTTCACTATCAATGCCTTCCCATGATTTGTCAGAGCTAATTGTTTCAGAGGATATTACTGATAAAATTCAGAGGATATTGAATGAATATAGAAACAGAAATAAACTCATATCTTATGGCTTAACGAATAGAAGAAAAATATTGATAGAAGGAAATCCTGGAACCGGAAAAACCTTAACAGCTTCCATTATTGCATCTGAACTGTCCCTGCCTCTATATACGGTACAAATGGATAAACTTGTTACAAAGTTTATGGGAGAAACAAGTGCAAAGTTAAGGCAAGTATTTGACAGTATAGAATCAAATGTGGGTGTATATCTTTTTGACGAATTTGATGCCATAGGTGCAGACAGAAGCCTTGATAATGAAGTCGGGGAAATGCGTAGAATACTTAATTCTTTTTTACAGTTTATAGAACAAGATGGTTCTGAGAGTATTATTATAGCAGCAACAAATAACCAGAGACTTCTGGATCAGGCTTTGTTTAGAAGATTTGATGATGTATTACATTATATGTTGCCTGCCCATATGGAAATCAAAAGGTTATTAGAATACAAAATAAAATCATATGATGAAAATTTTACGATTCCAAAAGATGTAATAAAAGCAGCTGATGGGTTAAGCCATGCAGAAATCGCAAGGGTCTGTGATGACGCAATAAAAAATTCTATATTAAATGACGAATCTATTACAGACAAAATAATAATTTCATTGTTGAATGAGCGACATAATGTATATTCATGTAAGGAGGCATAATCGAAATGGCTGTAGAAAAAAAGAATATTTTTCTGAGGCAAACTGTCGAAACTATGCCTTATACATCAACATCAAGGCCTATAGGAACAAATTATCCAAAACGTACCGTTGCAACACATGCAGCATTTATACAAAGGAAATTACAAGAATGCTATACAAATTCATTGACCCAAAGACAAGTTGCTGCAATTCGGTATAAGGAAGGGACATATCTTGAATTTTCTAGTGCTAAAGGGCATGATTTAGCAATAAAAAGTTTGGAAAGTCGAAAATCCGGAATCCGCTTGTTGAATGTTCGCGAAGATGAAGAAAGTGATATAGTTAAAGCAACTGTATATATCCCGGCTGGGAAGGAAAGTTTTTTCCTAAAAAAAGTAGAAACATATGCAAGTGAGCAAACGTCAAAAGGAAGTCCAAAAAATAATGATTTGGTTAGAAGCATTGATGATATAAAAATAGCTATGCTTGATTCTTTTTGGGTTGGGAAGCCAGAAACAATGCCAGAAAATGTACCAGTTTGGTGCGAAATTTGGCTTAGATATGATTTTAATAATAACAATTCTAAAGCATGGAAAGAAACGGAGGAAAATATTTTATCAATATGTTCAGAACATCAAATACATATTGACGAGAAACATATTATATTTCCTGAACGTATAATAAAAATGGTGCTTGCTAATGTAGAGGAATTAAAGCTTTTAATAGCTACATGCCCATATATTGCAGAAATACGACGAGCACAGGAGGCAACCACATTTTTTGAGGAATTATCTAATAATGAACAAAAGGAATGGATAGACGAATTGCTTCAGCGAACAACTTATAAAAATAGTGATGTGGCTATATGTTTGCTGGATACAGGGGTGACAGCATCTCATCCCTTGTTGGCACAAGCAATAAACTTGGATCATGTTCAAGCTGTGAATTCAGTCTGGGGAGTTGGAGATCATCAAGGCCATGGAACAGAAATGGCTGGCATAGCTTTGTTTAACAATTTAAAAGATGCATTGGTGGGAAAAACTAAAATAGAAATGCCACAGAAAATTGAATCTGTAAAGATTTTGCCGCCAACTGGCGGAAATGATCCTGATTTGTATGGTGCAATTACAGAACAGGCAGTATCGTTAGCTGAGATAGCCAATCCGTTCGCACATAGAGTTATTTGCATGGCAGTGACCTCACCAGAGTATAATACATTTGATGGGAGCCCGACTTCGTGGTCAGCAGCGGTGGATAGCATTACATCTGGTGCCGATGATGAAAATATGAAGAGACTTTTTGTTGTCAGTGCAGGAAATGTATATCCAAATGAGTTAGAAAAAGCACCTTTTCCAGATGCCAATACACTGCATTGTGTTGAAAGCCCTGGACAAGCATGGAACGCCATTACTGTTGGAGCATATTCAAATGACATAGACATAACAGATACTGACTTTAAGGGGTATACTCCCGTGGCAGAGGCAGGAGGAATGTCGCCATATAATTCTACTTCCGAATTGTGGAGTAGTAAATGGCCAATAAAGCCAGATGTATTATTTGATGGTGGAAATATGGCATCTAATGGCATTGATTATTCTGAGTGTCCCGATTTGTCATTACTGACAACAAATTATAGGCCGTTAATTAAAAATTTCTCAACAATATGGGGAACAAGCTCTGCTTCAGCACAAGCAGCATGGTTTTGCTCGCAGTTATTAGCTGAATATCCCAATATGTGGCCGGAAACTGTTCGTGCATTGATGATTCATTCTGCCAGTTGGACTGAACAAATGAAAAAGCAATTTTGTATTGAGGATACCAAAACTAAGGGGCGTCGCAGGCTTTTAAGAACCTGTGGTTATGGCATTCCTAATTTGGAAAAGGCTATTCAATGTATGAATAATAGTGTTAACATGGTGATTCAAGGTGAATTGCAACCATATAATAAGAATAGCATGAATGAAATGCATATTCACACTTTACCATGGCCTACGGATGTCCTGAAATCATTGGGCAATGAAAATGCAACTTTGAAAGTAACTTTATCGTATTTTATTGAGCCTGGCCCTGGAGAAATCGGATGGAAAGATAAATATCGTTATCCTTCATGTGGATTAAGATTTGATGTAATTAACTCAAACGAAGATATTGAGGATTTTAAGAAACGTATCAATGTGAAAATGCGAGGAGATGATAAAAAAGATAAGGGCGAGGGTACAAGTGGTAGCGAACGTTGGTATTTGGGTTCTGATAACCGTGACGTGGGTTCAATACATTCCGATTACTGTGAATTGGCAGCGGCTGACTTGTGCGATTGCAAAAATATTGCTGTGTTCCCAATTATTGGATGGTGGAGGGAGCGAAGTTACTTAGGAAAGCACGATAATAAAATAAGATATTCATTGATAGTATCGTTATCTACACCAAAAGTAGACGTGGATTTTTATACCCCCATTATGACAGAAATTAAAAATGTTATTGAAACTGAAATATAATAGAATTCAAGTGATACTTATCACAACTTGGTCTTAGAATTTAATAATATCTTGATAAACATTCAAAGATGATTGGATAACTGTCATATAATTTTCGACTTTTCATATGAAAGAAGTATTGTTTATTAAAAATATAAGTAAGTTTGAAAGATATGATTTCCCCGTAGTTTCGCCACGGGGAAATTCGTTTTACCACTTACATTGAGACTTTTAAGATGGCTGCCTAAGTAATTTATCAGAATTAATACTAAAAATATGAATCTAGTCCTCATCATTAGGTAACCGCCAAATAATGATGCGGTCAGATATAAAATTACCCCAGCCCTTTGCGAGTTGGAGTAATTCACTATAATTCACATGCGATTTTTGATAGATTGGAGTTTTTCACTCCATGGTGCCAGTTCTGCGAGCTGCTCATCTCTCATCTCTTTCGATGGCCGGTGTTCCAGCAGGAATTTCAGATATTCGTAAACATTCAGGTCATGTGCCTTTGCCATCTCAACCATAGTGTAGACCACTGCGCTGGCATTGGCACCATTCACAGAATCACTGAACAGCCAGTTCTTGCGGCCAACCGCAAATGGACGGATTGCGTTCTCGCTGAGATTGTTCGTAAAGCTGCAGCGGCCGTCCTCCAGATAGGTTTCTGCGGTATCCTTCCGGTTAAGGACGTAATTCACTGCCTTATCCATGCGGGTATTGCGGACAGGGCTCTGCTGATCCAGCCATGACCAAAAAGCCTCCAAGATAGGTTTTTCCTTCTCGAGACGCAGCTGCTTCCGCTTTTCATGATCGCCGGGATATTTTTTGTTGACAGAGTCCTCGATCGCAAACAGGCGGTTGCAATACTGTACTCCCTGGACAGCTGGCTGGCTGTAATCATACTGCTTCCCCTTGGGAACTGCGTCAATAAAATATCGACGTATGTGCGCCCAGCAGGAACAGCGTTTGATATCCGGCAGGCCATTATAGCCCTGGTAGCCATCTGTTTCCAGATATCCGTGGAAGCCGTTCAGGAATTCCCTTGCATGATTTCCGCTTCTGGTAGGGGAATACCCATACAGAATGATCGGAGGAAGACCATCCTCACCGCTCCGGAACAGCCACATGAATGACTGTGTCTGCGCCCGGCGGTCTTCTTCCTTGAGTACCTGGATCCTGGTTTCATCTGCCATTGCAAAGCTGCGTTTCAGCAGTTCCCGATGAAAGTAATCATACATTGGCTGAAAGTAATTTTGGGAGCAGTAGATGATCCAGTTGGCAAGTGTCGTCCGGCTGATCTGAGCGCCATACTGCTTCCAGTCTTTCTCCTGACGGTAAAGAGGAAGTCCGTTGGCGTACTTCTGATACATCGTCCATGCGACACTGGATGACGAAGCCGGACCTTTTCCTACCAGGGCCTGCGGGATTTGAGACTTTACGATCACAGGTTTTTCCGTGTCTCCCAATCCATCCTTACAAGACGGACATCCATAACTCTGGCTGTAGTATTCGATCACTCTGCATGTGGCCGGGATGAATTCCAGCTCACGGCGGACATACTCTTCGCCGATCAGAACCATCTGCGTACCGCAGACCGGGCAGACCTGATCTTCTTCTGGAAGAGGGATGACTACTTTTTCAACTTTCAGCCCTTTGAAAAGCTCCTCATGGGTTGCCTTTTTCTTGCGGGTATGTTCCCGGATCACAGTTTCTTCCTCCAGCAGGGATGGATCCTGTTCCGCCTCTGCTTCATTAAAAAGATTCTGCTGGCCGGGAATATCATCGGGTCTCCTTTCGCTGGAGGAACCGAAAAGCTTTTTGGTAAGATAGTCCACCTGTTCCTGAAGGGTTTTTTCGTGGCTGGTTTTTTCGTCAATAACAAGACGGAGAGATCTGATCAGTTCCGTTTGCTCAGAGATCATTGTTTTCAGCCCGGTTATGGTGTCCTTCAGCTCTCGCAGCTGGATGTCTTTTGCACTGGAAGCCATCGTTCTCTCCTTGGATTTGATACCTCTATTATACCAGAAATACAGCCATTCCTAAAGGAAAACAAGTGCTGAAAAACGCTGAATTTATAAGGAAATCAGACATTTTTCTGTGCAGGATTTTTACCGGGCTCCAGATGCTTTTTTACTCTGCTTTAAGTGCTTTGGGCTGGTCAATATCAATCCCTGACATCAGCCAGTCAAACTCCCGCCAGGAAAGATCTCGGACTTCCGACTGCTTCCTTGGCCATTGATAGCCGCCAGGGACAGCAAGCCGCTTATAGATCAGAACAAAGCCATCCGGTTCACGGAACAGCGCTTTGATCCTGTCCCGTCTTCTTCCACAGAACAGGAAGAGCGCACTGGATGCCGGATCCATCCTAAGCTGGTCTTCGACAATGGCACAGAGACCATCGATCGATTTGCGCATATCCGTATAACCGCAGACAATGTAGATCTTTTCGAGACCGGAGATATCACCTAACATAAGGTCTCCCGGATCAGGCAGAGTGTTCTGGTGAGCAGGACAGGATCGGCATCATTGCTGATGCGGATTGTTACATCATTTATGAACACTTCAATCGTATGGGAATTGTCAAGGTTCGTCTGGTGCAGCTGCGATGCTGTATGCTGTTCCGGAAGGTGATCCGAAACAATGTCAATGGGAACC
>OFFH01000844.1_pt1 | contig 18877 bp, 18 predicted proteins | sample 1521341 | NCBI WGS metagenome assembly OFFH01 (sample SAMEA3504108, study PRJEB24116) | mouse gut metagenome | biome: mouse gut; feature: mouse-associated habitat; material: faeces | place: Denmark | collected 2011 | reverse complement strand
CCATTCGTGACAGACCGGAAGAGTGGCTGATGTAAACGAACTTGCCGTTGCGCTCGATGAAACATGAGGTATCATAATGACTAAATTCAAAGCTGAATTTGCATGGCATAAAATAATTCACTACCTTTGTTCGCATGAAGAAAACAAACCAATCGGATATTGTGTTGTAAGCAATCTGCATTTCTAATGTAGATTGTTCTTTGCGTTTACTCTCGGATAATTCTTTTCGGGAGCTATTTTCGTGTGCTTATATTATAATTTTAATCTGCGTATAGGTAAGGTATCATCATATTTTCCCTGTACGCAATATATACAATGAAAATGAATAACGAAAACAACACAATTTACGGATTTGATGTAAATTTAATTTGTGAATTTTTTCTTAATACTAAAAGGCAAGGTCCGGGAAGTCCTGATGTTACATTAAAGGCTTTAAGTTTCATTGATAATCTGAGTGATACTGCGCAGATTGCAGACATTGGTTGTGGAACGGGAGGTCAAACTATGGTTTTGGCACAAAATGTATCAGGAACTATTACAGGACTTGATTTCTTTTCAGGGTGTATTGACAAGTTCAATCTTGATGCCTTAAAGCTGAATTTGCAAAACAGAGTGAAGGGGATTGTCGGCTCAATGGACAATCTACCTTTTGAAAAAGAATCTTTAGACTTGATATGGTCGGAAGGTGCTATTTATAATATCGGCTTTGAGAGAGGTATAAATGAATGGCGTGATTATTTGAAACCTGATGGGTATATTGCAGTTTCGGAAAGTTCATGGTTTACAGAAGAGCGTCCGGCTGAAATACACGATTTTTGGATGCAGGAGTATCAAGAGATAGATACAATTCCTGTTAAAGTCGCACAAATGCAGAAGGCTGGCTATCTCCCAGTTGCTTCATTTGTGTTGCCGGAAAAATGCTGGACGGAACATTACTATCAGCCTTTGAGTGAAGCCCGTAAACTAATGCTGAAAAAATATCCCCATAATGAAACCGTAAAGAAACTCATAGAGTTTCAGCATCTTGAAGAAGCATTATACAATAAGTATAAAGGCTTTTATGGCTATGTATTTTATATCGGAAAGAAAATCTAAAACTTTCACTGTCAGTGAAAGTTAACAACAGGGAGGGGGCAACAACGTGTGAAGTTGCACCCTCTAAAATGTCCCCTTCGTTCTATCCAGTTCCTTATGCCAATCGTAATTTTGCACTGTCTTAGCGCAGGACAAAATAGCAACTAAAAGAAAAAGAACGTGAAAAATTTAATCGCATTCTTTGAAATTCCCGTTACCTACTTCTACCAATCAGTAAATTTCTATCAAACAATCTTGGGAGTTGAACTTATGGTAGCCGAATATAATAACGAGAAAATGGCTTGTTTCGTGCAGGACGGACAAACGGTAGGTACTATATCTTATGCACCGAACTTCAAACCCTCAGAGCATGGTGTATTAATTCACTTTAACTGTGAAGACATTGACAGGTCAATCCGGCAAGTAATGAAGCAAGGTGGCAGCATAGTTATCCCAAGACTAAAATTCAAGCCGATGGGAAATGGTATTTTGCCGTATTTGCTGACCCTGCGGGCAATCACATTGGACTTTACACTGACTAATTTGTGTCGAAAGATATAACTGCAAGTTGATATGAAGTAACTTTCTGGGGAAAAATAAACTGATATTTCTTTGTCAATTCAAAAATAACGCTTATGTTTGCAGTGACCAATAATAATAAAATAGTCACACGGTATGGCAAAAGCATTTGATGACAACGAAAGGAAGCTTATAAAGGATAAACTCAAAGAAGGAGCTTTGCTATTTATCCAGCAACAAGGGGTACGTAAAACTTCTGTAGATGAGCTTGTTAAATATGCTAATATTTCTAAAGGAGCATTTTATCTATTCTATACATCAAAAGAACTTCTTTTTTTTGATACAATAATAGACTATCATAAGAAATTGGAAAAAGAATTTCTTAATGCCATAAATAAGCATACCGATAATATTACGGTTGATACATTGACAGATATTATATCTGACTTGCTAATCAACAACAAGCCATACTTTGTATCTGTCTTTGTGAATAGTGACGTGGAATATCTAAGTAGAAAGCTCCCTCAAGAAGTACTTTCACAACACGTAGATGATGATGTCATGCTGGCAAACGAAGTGCTGAAATTTATTCCAGAAAGTAAATCAATTGACACAAAGGTATTTGCAGGGGCTTTAAGAGCTGCATTCTTGACTATTCTAAACGAGAAAACAATTGGAACAGATATTTACAATGAAGTTTTCAAGTTTATAGTTAGGGGAATAGTAAAGCAACTACTTAAAGACTAATCCAACACAATAAGATTATATAATATCAACTGACTATGTGCAAATATGCTACATGGCGATGCTCTGAATTCACAATATGACCATATAGACTAATTTAGTCATAAAATATAAAAATTAAAAATTATGATTACAGTAAAAAACTTATCGTTTAGTTATTCTCAACTACCATTTATTGAGAATATGAATTTTCAAGTAAGAAGCGGAGAAATATTTGGCTTTTTAGGACCTTCTGGAGCAGGAAAAAGCACTCTTCAAAAGATATTAATAGGTATGCTCCCTAAATATAAGGGGAGTGTTTCTATTAATAATAATGAAATTAGAAATAAGCCTGACCATTTCTATGAGAGTATTGGTGTCGATTTTGAATTTCCTAGTTTTTATGAGAAATTCACCGCATTGGAGAACTTAAAATTCTTTGGCTCTTTATATGACAGCAAGCTTATTCCTGCCGAACAACTATTAGAAATGGTCGGACTGTCACAACATGCCAACAAGAAAGTGGCAGGTTTTTCTAAAGGAATGAAATCCAGATTAAACTTTGCCCGGTCAATCATTCATCAACCCAAAGTGTTATTTTTGGATGAGCCAACATCAGGTTTAGACCCCTCAAACTCCCAAGTGATGAAAGACATTATTCGTGAGCTTAAAAATAAAGGAGTGACAATCATTCTGACTACTCACAATATGCACGATGCGACCGAACTTTGTGACCGTGTGGCATTTATTGTCGATGGCAACATTAAAGCTATGGACACTCCTCATAATCTTATCATGTCAAGGCGTTATAATGAAGTGACATATTCATATTTGGAGAATCAACAAGAATTGAATACTACAATCGCACTTGACAAAATAAGTACAGACAAAAAGCTGCAATCTCTGATTCAAGCTAATGCCTTATTGTCAATACATAGCAATGAGCCGACATTAGACCATATATTCTCAGAAATAACAGGGAGGAAATTACTATGAAACTTAAAGGTTTAATACTTGGCGATATTCGGCAACAATACAAATATGGTTTTTATGCCCTATATACGCTATTTACACTGGTGTATATTGCTGTATTGCGCATTCTTCCTATGCAGTGGAAAGAACTATGCACAACTACCCTTATATTTTCAGACCCCGTGCTGATTGGATTAATGTTTATGGGAGCAATCATATTATTCGAGAAAAGCGAAAAAGTAATGCAGGCATTAGCAGTTTCGCCCATATCAATACACGCATACATTTTGTCAAAGGTAATTTCTATCGGGCTGATTTCTTTGCTAAGTGGAGTTCTGATTGCATTGTTCTCAGGCATGGAACATTCTTACATACATCTTACTGTTGGAATCATGTTAGGTTCAGCATTATTCACACTGGTTGGAATATCACTTTCCGCTTTCATTTCAACCATGAATAACTTTATGCTGATTATGGTTCCCACTTTAATAATATCCGTAGCTCCCATATCTGTTTATACAATGGGCTATAAATCGGGAGTTATGCTATTACATCCAAGTATAAGTCTGATAGAACTTATGTCTGGAAATATCAGTGTCATATCTCTAATGGCAATAAGCATTTGGTGCATTGCGATGTATATTTTTTCTTGTCTGTCAGTAAAAAAAATGATGACGATATAATTATGAATCAGAATATTATTTCTTTCAAAATGTTTATCAGAAACATATTCTCAGATGGTATGTTATCTGCAATAATATGTATTCCGCTAATATTAGCGGCAATATATAGGTTTGTTTTCCCCTTGATTGTACAGCATTATCCGATGCTAAAGGATTTCAGTCTATATTATCCGATATTGGATTTATTCCTTGCAATTATGTGTCCTTACATGATTTGCTTCGCTTCGGTCTTAGTGGTATTAGATGAAACAGATATGAAAATCAACAGGTATATCACAATCACCCCACTTGGAAAGAAGGGTTATCTTATATCAAGATTGATTATTCCTGTTTTATTTGCAGCCATTGTTTCTTTCGTGCTGCTTTCTTTCTGTTCCGTATCAGATATGTCAGTATGGACTACATTTATCATATCCATATTGGCTACCATACTAAGCGTTGTGGCTGCTATGATTATTTTGGCATATGCGGGAAATAAAGTGGAAGGCATGGCACTTGCAAAAGTATCTGCTTTGGTTATGGTGGGATTAATCATACCTTTTGTGATTACAGATAGTACCCAATATGTATTTTCATTTCTCCCTTCTTTTTGGATAGCCAAGTTTCTGATAAGCAATAACTATTGGTTTATTCTACCAGCTATCTTTCTTTCCGGGGGGCTGGTTTGCATATTATATAATAGGTATAGCACAAAAATATAGTTTCTCCTAAAACTGATAATTGAGAAAAACGCTATCTTTGCAGCCCTAACAGAAAAAGAATAGGTATTCAACAATATAAAATATTTCAAGTGACGACTACGATTGCCTATCTGTCCTCTTTATGGGGACTAAGCCGTTGGAGTGTTCCGCTGGCGGCTTATTGGGCGGTAGAAGACTTATATGTCATACTGCTTGGAATACAAACTATTATTTATCTGAAATATAAACGATAGCGGCAATGGAAAACTGAACGAACTGGTAGAGTATCGGGCAGAGCTACAAGAGGCAGAATACGGCGGTATGCGCCGGTAAGGATGGAAAGAAAAAGATGCGGAACACAGCGGCTCCGCATCTTTTTTGCAGTTTATTTCCCCAACAAACCGTCTATCATAGACTGTAAATTTGCTATGTCGCAATACTGGTTACATCCCCCTTGGTAGTCCTTTCCATTTTGAGCTGTCCGTATCAGAAACAAATCGAGTTCAATTCTTACGCCGCTGCCCATTCGTGACAGACCGGAAGAGTGGCTGATGTAAACGAACTTGCCGTTGCGCTCAATGAAGCAGGAGGTGTCATAATGCCCTTTTGAATTGGAAGCCACCTTTGCGCCAACGGCTGCGGCATATTTGGAAATCTCACGCACAAATGCTGTTTGGAAACTGCGGTACTCTTTTGAAACATAGCTCCCTGCGTCTGCAAGGATAGCGTCCTGCCATTTGGTATAAAAATTCTGTGCCATATTGATATTTTTTATTTTTGTTCATTCTGTAAATAATTTCTCCACTTCTCGCCGTCAATGGTCAGTTTGCCCATTTCCCAGTCGTATTCCACTTCCGGCATATTGGTATAAGGGAAATTAACGGTATAGCCTATCTGTCCGTAAGAGCAATGCAGCGGAGTGACACAAATCTCCCAACCGAAGTAAAGTTGTGGAGTGCAGTATTTCCGCCAGTTGAAACGGTCTGCGATGATATTGCGGCAGAGCCGTTTTAGGATTTTGTCTTCGTTTGTCATTTTGTACCTCCTTTGCTTTGGATTGTAAGCTGTTCGGGACGGTCGGGAAACCAATAGGCATCGCTATCGGTATATACGCATCTGCCGCCATTCCAAGGCTTTCTGAACGCCAACACTTCTTTGGGGCCGAATACCACTCCGTAATCATTGGTAAAAGCCACCATGTCACCAACAGCCAAGTCGCTGTCTGTATCTATGACATCAGAAAGACGGTCGAAAAACTCCATGCCCTCGGCTTCCTGTTTTTCTTTCCAACGCATGAAATCCTTTTTGTGGCTTATTGGTGTACTTATCGGTGATAGTTCCGATGCCCAAACCTCTGCCTCCGATGCGTCTGTTGCAATCAGGATAATGCTATCGTCCTCAATCTCTTCCGGTGCGGAAACCACTCTGTAAGCCCCGTCTGACAGTCCGTTATCGGGGTCATGCCAATAAAGGAGGTTGCCTTGCTTGATAAAATCGTACTTGCTCATTGTCTTTTGGTTTATTGATTTTTTATTTCCCTCTTTTTGAAGTCTTCTGACTTCGCCCAAAGGGGTTGTTTTCATGTGCGTCCCAAACGGGGGATGCAAGAATGATGAGCAAGGAACCGGCAATGAAATTTTATGAAATACCGTCATCTCCGATTACGGAAAGCTGTCATCAAATTTCATTTCAGGTAGCGATAGCGGTACTTGGGCAATGTTCGTCCACCGTACCTTTGCACACGAAAACGAACCTGCGGCGTATGTCGGAGCTGTGAAGGGATTATACCCTTAAAAAAGGAATACGCCGGCTGTGAAACCGCTGGCGGAAGCTCGGCAGAGTATGTTATAAAAGTAACCGGGGTTAATAACAGAGAACCAACCGTTTTGTAGCGGTTGGTTCTCTGATATTCACTTATAGCATCAGAAATGATAGTCGATGACTCCACCGATGTAGAGCACGGTTCCCGGTTCAAGAGCACAGACAAACTCCATAAACGCAAAGGACTGTTCGGCAAAAGACTGGCAGCCGTCGCTATCCAAATAGAAATGGTAAGCCGTGTCCAATGGGTTTTCTATGGCTTGCTTGAGGTAATAAGTCGAACACCATTCCAACATATTATCTACGGTAAGAGCATCCGCTCTCTTTTTGATATTGGCGACATACTCCTCTTTCCATTGCTCTATTCCACCATTATAGCGCATGGTGTCATCGGATATAAGCTCGAACATTCCGTTGGGTAAGGCATGATTGACCAAATTGGCAATATCCTCTTTACGGTTTTCCTCGTCTATTTCTGAACAATAATCATAGAAACTCCCGTCTCCTTGCTGGAGTGTGTCCTAATTCAGATAGTTTTCTTTGTCTATCGGCTCCGTTGAAATTTGAAAAATCCTGCTGTGCATAATTGTAAATTTTAGATTGTCAAACATTTTCTTGTTTCCCTTTTCTTGAAGCTCTTCGGCTTCTCGTCGGGGAATGATTTTTATGCAGGACTGACAGCGGAAAAAGGACGGATAAGGCAAGTAAACAGTGTACGGGATGGAACGGAATACCCAACCGCCGAGTGCAAGGGCAAAACCCGGCTCGACCGGCTTTGTTCTGCAACGAGACGGGGGCTAAAAGCCCATCTTCGATTTGCGGAAGGCTGCCGTAATATCCGGAAACCGTTAGCGAAAGCGGTACTTGACGACCGATCGGACGCTGTACCTTTGCATAAAAAATCTCTCCGACGAGTGTGCCGACGTGAGATGAGAAAAGATCATAATTGAGAAACGCTATTATTCATAAGGGAAAGGACTATTTGTAGTTGTTATAAATGTCTGGTTAATATAAAAATACAATTCACGCCATAAAAGAATCCTTTCTTGGAATAAAAATCAGGGAAAAAGAAACGAGATTAAAAAATAACCATTAACTTTGCACCAGTCAAGTTTCCAATCGAAGCGTCGAATGGAATTAAAAGGGAATCCCGGTGAAAATCCGGAGCTGTACTCGCAGCTGTAAGTCCTATTAAAGTTTATCGCACTCTTTGCCACTGGTGAAAGCTGGGAAGGCGCGATAAGCGGGATGAGCCAGAAGACCTGCTTGATGAGATATGATTTAGTGACCACGGGATATTGGCATTAGATCAAAATGAACAGAGGCTCATCCAAAGACCACCTGTATTCTTTTTGATAACCGATTTCTCATTCGTTGCAAATCTATCGTAAGGAAAACGAATGTGTAATTAAACTTTTTGTTTAACTTTTAATAATTGAGTTATGAAAAAGAATCTTAAATTCTTGGCAATGGCCGTTGTATCAATGGCTGCCGCAGTGTTCACAGGATGTTCGTCCGACGATGACTTCCTTGCTTCGTATGAGGAAAGTGCGATTCAAACCCGCGCGACACCTAACCCCGATGGTTCTTATACCATTACGTTTGATGATTTTTCCTCATCAATGATGGCAATGCCGACATCCTATGGCGCTAATTATTATGGAAATGTGGGTTCGTATACCCAAGTAAAAGAAATTGACGATCCAGATGGAATGTTCATGTCAGAGATTAACACAGTGACTAATAATTATGGAACATTCAACAATTTCTCTTGTGGTGGATTAGCATTGTCTAAATGGAATTACCGTACCAATCCATCTTCCGCCGAAGGAATTACGATTACCGGTGATACCATACCGACTGATTGGTGGTATTCCTATAACAATCAAATGAGTGTTTATGATACGACTTCTGTTAATGGTTCTAACGAAGGTGCAGGTCACAGCGGAAATAATTTTGCTGTTGTTTATGGTTATTCTGATGAGTATAATACCGAATGGATGGCTCAGCCCGAATTCTATTTAACAGGCGAATATACTCTAAAAGGTTTATGGTTCTGTAATTCATCATATACCTATGGTGTAATCATGCATGGTAATAAATTCGGCGCATCCGGAGTAGCTACTCCGTTGTCAGCACAAGTTGATGCAAGCGGAAAACATATCGGGTATTTCCAAGTTGAACTTGAATGTTATGATTTTGCTGGTAATAAGTTAGCTACATACACCAAGGTATTAGCCGATTATAGAAATGGGAAGAACGAAAATCCCGTTACTACATGGACATATTGGCCTATTAATCAAGCTGGAGTAGGATTTGTGAAATTTAACTTTTCAGGTTCCGACACAGGAGAGTATGGCTTAAATACCCCTGCATACCTTTGTATTGATGATATTGTTTTTGAAAACTAATTTTATAACTACCCCTTCCAAGGAAATTTAAACTTGGAAGGGTGGTTGTTATTTAATCCGACCAGCTTGTATCCATAATGATCAAAAATTTAATTTGTTTTTTTACACTCGCTGTATTATTCATATCTTGTAATCGGGATGAAGTTATCGTTGCAGAATCCGGACAAGCCCCAGTGATTGAGCTTGATAGTGAAGACGGTATCTATGCAGTCAAGATTGGTCGGGAACTGGTCATCGCACCGACTTACCAATACGCAGACCATGCCTTGTTTGCCTGGACCATAGAGGGGAAACTGATTTCCACAGACCCGACCCTGAAATACACGTGGGATGAATCGGGGGAGGTCTATATTACGCTGCGGGTAGACAACGAAAACGGTCATGCCGAAGAAGAGGTGAAAGTGGAAGTGAGGGATTTGTTGCCCCCGGCCATCAATCTGTACGTGCCGGCCAAAGGATTGAAAGTACAAAAAGGTGTAGAGAATACCCTGACTGCCGTGATTGCCCATCGCGACCTTGCCGGTTTCAAGGTGGAATGGGTGCGTGCCGGGGTTGTGGTATCCACCGATACGACCTACACGTTTAAGGAAAATCAGGTCGGAGTTTTTCCGATTACCATAACAGCATCCAACGAGGATGGTGAAACCAAGAAAGAGTTGGAGATAGAGGTGGTCGAGAATATGCCCTATAAGGTTGTTTTCCCTGCCCCGTCTTATGAGCAGTCTGTTTCCACACGCTATACGTTTGTCGGGCGACCGGTGTTCTTGCGTCCATTGCTGGACTATTTCGAGAATCCGCAATACCGCTGGAGCGTAGACGGTAAGCCCGTGGAGGGTGAAACCGGTCGGGTATATAAGTTCACCCCTTCGTTCGCCGGAGAATACCGGATAACCGTCTCTGTCACCGAAATGCAAAATGGCATATCCGTGGAATCCGCCGTCACCGTAGTTTGCGTGAACGGGTCGGAAGCCTCCGGATATCGCGCCGCTTCAGGTGCGAGTTCAGCCTATTCCAACAGAGTGTATGAATATACGCCGGCTCCCGGACAATTCATCAACGAAACCAATACTGGCGGTTTTACCGGTAGCGAATCGACCCGGGAAGCGGCTGTCGAATATGCTTCCAAGCGTATTGCCAAGCAAAATTATGTATCTCTCGGCTCCTTTGGCGGTTACATCATAGTAGGGTTTGACCACAGCATTCAGAATAAGGGCGGATATGATTTTGCTATTCAGGGCAATGCCTTTGATTCTTCCAATGAACCCGGCATTGTTTGGGTTATGCAGGATGTCAACGGCAATGGACTTCCCGATGATGAGTGGTACGAACTGCGGGGCAGCGAAACAGGGAAGCCTACCACCATTCAAGATTATGAGGTAACCTATTTCCGACCGACCTCGAATGGATCACACACTTATTGGATTGACAATTTGGGAAACACTGGCTGGGTCGATTTCAATGCCTACCACACGCAACCTTACTACTATCCGTTGTGGATTACGGCCGACTCCTACACTTTGTACGGTACTCGACTATTGCCACGCAATTCACAAAGTCCAACCACAGGTTACTGGAGTAACTCTCCTTATGACTGGGGGTATGTGGATAATTGCGGTTCCGATATGTTGGCTGGTGATTCGTATGACGGTTCTGGACAGAAAAACGGATTCAAGATATCTAATGCCATGTATCACGATGGCTCTCCGGTAGATCTTCAATACATTGACTTCATAAAAGTTCAGAATGGAGCCTTGGCTAAAAGCGGCGTTTTAGGAGAAATCTCTACCGAAGTATTTTCGTTCCAAGATTTAAATATGAACAAATAAAATGATAAATGATGAAACTCAAACAAATTTTTATTGCATTCCTTTCGGTCATAGCATTATACTCATGTTCTGAAAAAGAGGATATCCCGGCAGATGCCGACGATAATTTCATAACGAAAGTGACCGTGTCGGTTGCAGGAGAAACTTATTCCGCCGTTATAGCATCAGACACCATCACCGTGACCGTCCCTTATACCGTGTCGCTGAACGGGGCATCCGCAACAGTCGAGTTTACCCCTTCCGCCAAAATCATGCCTGACCCAGCAACAATCACCGACTGGGATACGGAGCGCACATTCCGCATTACCTCCTTTAACGGCCAGGCGCATGATTATACTTATTTGGTTATCAAGGATGAAATCCGTAGCAAAGGCAACGTCGAATTGAAAACTCCGGCGGAAATCGTATCATTTGCGGCTACCGGAACATCTATTATAAAAGGCGATTTGGTTATCGGTTCCGACAGTGATAATGCCGAAGAAATTAAAGATATTTCAGCCCTCGGAATGTTGAAAGAAATCGAAGGGAATATCATCATCCGCAACAGTTATACGGGTGGAACGCTGACCGGTTTGGACAACATTACCAAAATCGGCGGCTTGTCGATTGGTTCGGAGGAGAACCTGGCTGCGAACGAAACGCTGGAGATGGTCTCCATGACCAAATTGAACGAGGTAACGGGCAATATCCATGTGTACAACAATGGAGTAAAATTCGTTCAATTTGATTTGCTAAAAGCAATTGAGGGTGATTTTGTTATTAGTTCGTCCACATTGACAACGCTTCAAATGCCCGAACTGATAAACGTCGGAGGGGTATTAAACATTTTCGGTATGGGCAAAGGTGTAATTAGCACATTGGTATTTCCCAAAGTACAGACTGTTAAAAATTCGTTGAGCATTAATGAGATATCGACTTTAAAATCTATCTCTTTCCCGGAGCTTATTGAAACAGGAAGTATCAATTTTTCATCTTTGCCTATCGAGTTTGAAAAATTATCAATGCCCAAACTTTCTGTTATTAATGGAGATTGTTTGATTATTTCGAACTATATTCAAGGAGATTTGTTTTCTACTACAGGAAATGTTTCTCTTACTAATCTTGATGAAATGTCGAATTTGGCAACCGTAACAGGCATTCTTTCAATTTGTTATTTCGATGAACTTTCGTCATTATCAAATCTTAAAAGTTTAAAAAGAATAGGATCGTTAAAATTAGAGAAGCTAATAAATTGTTCTTCACCTATAGATATTAGTGATGCTGTTTTTTCTGCTAAAGATTCAGAAGAATCCATTATACGCATCTCGGAATGTAAGAAATTGCAAAAACTTATAACGAAAGATGATCTTTCGAATGTTTCTGTTGATATTGATGCTTGGGCAAATAACTATGTTGATTTCAATTTTAAAAAGGTAAAAAAATTATCATACACAACACCAGACAAAAAAGTTTTTACTCTTCCAATTGAAGAGGTACACGGTGACTTTTATTTTGGTGCGGGGATGAAATCTGGCATCATTGCAAATAATCTTAAATTTGTTGACGGCTATATGCATCTCAAAATTAGCATGATGGTATCGAACTTAGAATTTTCGAAACTTGAAAAAATAGGCGGTCAATTTTTTATGGAGGGGACGCTTAATACCCCTAATATGATTCATAATTTTAGTAATTTAAAATCGATTTGTTGCAATTCAAATCCATCATATGCAAAAGAAGGTAAGTGGTCAACCAACAACCTTCCATATGGCGGATTAGATATTCGTTCTACAACCACTTATGAGCTTTTTCCTGTGCTTGAAAAAGTTGGGGGGAGCGGAATAACGATTCATGGATTTTCCGCTTTCTCATGCCCTGAATTAGTTACTATAGCTGGCTCTTTAAGTGCAGATGCAGCTTCCAAGCTAACATCTTTTGATATGCCGAAACTTAAAAGTTTATCAGGAGTAAATCTCGTTAGGCTTACTGCTTTTTCTGATTTTTCTATGTTTGAGGCTTTTATCAGGGATAATCAGATTACTGAACCAAATTGGATTGTAAGTGGCTGCAAATACAATCCCACCTACCAAGACATGAAAGACGGGAAGTACAAGCCTGCCGAATAGATAATCAAACAATAAATTTTCTGCCAATCCTCGGTATGCTTACCGTAAGGTAAGTTGCCGGGGATTAACTATAAAAATAACGGTATGACCTATCACCAATTGAAATATCTGCTATGGAGCGTAGTTGTCGGAGTGACACTATCCTTGACATCCTGCATGAAGTGGGACTACGGCGATGCCGTGGAGGATTTCAATGCTACGGGAGCCGGACTGTTCATCACCAACGAGGGCAACTTCCAGTACGGCAATGCTACCTTGTCCTATTACGACCCGGCGACCAAACAAGTGCAGAACGAAATCTTCTTCCGTGCCAACGGCATGAAACTCGGCGACGTGGCACAGTCGATGACCATCCACGACAACAAGGGCTGGGTCGTGGTGAACAACTCCCATGTGATTTTCGCCATCGACCTGAACACCTTCAAGGAGGTAGGACGCATCGAAAACCTGACCTCGCCGCGCTACATCCATTTCCTAAGCGATGAAAAGGCCTATGTCACCCAACTGTGGGACAACCGCATTTTCATCATTAACCCGAAGAAATATGAAATTACCGGCTACATTCAAGTGCCGGACATGACGATGGAGAGCGGCTCCACCGAACAGATGGTGCAATACGGCAAATACGTCTATTGCAACTGCTGGAGTTACCAAAACCGCATCATCAAAATCGACACCGAGACGGACCGAGTTGTCGATGAACTGAAGGTCGGCATACAACCGACATCGCTGGTCATGGACTGCAACAACAAAATGTGGACGATTACAGACGGCGGCTACGAGGGCAGCCCCTACGGTTACGAAGCCCCCTCGCTCTACCGCATCGACGCCGAGACCTTCACTGTGGAGAAGCAGTTCAAGTTCAAGTTGGGTGACTGGCCAAGCGAGGTGCAACTGAACGGCGACGGGACGAAGCTCTACTGGCTCAACCGCGATGTCTGGCAGATGGACGTGACGGCAAACCGTATCCCTGTCCGCCCGTTCCTTGAGTACCAGAACACGCTGTATTACGGACTGACGGTAAACCCCGCCAACGGAGAGGTGTATATCGCCGATGCCATCGACTACCAGCAGCAGGGTATGATTTACCGCTACTCGCCCGAAGGGAAATTGATAGATGAATTTTATGTCGGGATTATCCCCGGTGCATTTTGTTGGAAATAAGAAAGGAGGCAATATGAAAAGACTATATCTGTTCTTCGCTTTGGCGGCATGTCTCCCCACGGCACTCTTCGCGCAGCAGACGGAAAGCAAAAAGCGGTCGGCCTGGCATCTTACCATACCGGAAGTCACGGTCATCGGACATCGACCGATGAAAGAAATCGGCGTGCAGAAGACGAAGTTCGATTCGCTCGCACTGAAAGAGAACATCGCCCTCTCGATGGCCGACATCCTGACGTTCAACTCGTCGGTATTCGTCAAGAGTTACGGTCGCGCCACACTCTCGACCGTCGCCTTTCGCGGCACGTCGCCCTCGCACACGCAGGTAACATGGAACGGGATGCGCATCAACAACCCCATGCTCGGCATGACCGACTTTTCCACCATCCCGTCCTATTTCATTGACCAGGCATCATTGCTGCACGGCACTTCGTCAGTGAACGAAACAGGCGGTGGACTGGGCGGTCAGGTCAAGCTTGGCACGACTTCCGAAGTCGCCGAGGGTTTCAATGCCCAGTACGTGCAGGGCATAGGCTCGTTCAAGACTTTCGACGAGTTCGCCCGCTTCACCTATGGCAGTGACCGGTGGAGTATCTCTACCCGTGCCGTTTACTCTTCGTCTCCCAACGACTATAAATACACCAACCACGACAAAAAAATCAATATTTACGACGAGGACAAGAACATCATCGGACAGTACCACCCCGTGGAGCGCAACCGCTCCGGGGCGTTCAAGGACCTGCACCTGCTTCAGGAAGTCTATTACAATACCCGCAAAGGCGACAAACTGGGGCTGAACGCCTGGTATATAAACTCCAACCGGGAACTTCCGATGCTGACCACCGACTATGGCGATGCGACCGACTTCGAGAACCGCCAGCGCGAACAGACATTTCGCGGCATCCTTTCGTGGGATCACATGAAAAGCAATTGGAAGGTCGGCGTGAAAGGCGGCTATATCCACACGTGGATGGCCTACGATTACAAGCGGGAGGTGGCACCCGGCAACTGGGCGTCGATGACCCGCTCCCGCAGCAAGGTGAATACCTTCTACGGGCAGGCGGAGGGCGAATACAGCCCGTCGAAGCGGTGGTTCCTTTCTGCCAACGTGTCGGCGTACCAGCATCTGGTACGCAGCGAGGACAAGAACATCATCTTACAAGACGGCAACAAGGCGATTGTTGGATATGACAAGGGCCGTGTGGAACTCTCCGGCTCCGTATCCGCCAAATGGCAGCCGATAGACCGGTTGGGCATGTCGATGGTACTGCGTGAGGAGATGTACGGTGACCGATGGGCACCGCTTATTCCGGCGTTCTTTGTGGACGGCGTGATTTCCCGCCGCGGCAACATCGTCGCCAAAGCCTCCGTCTCACGCAACTACCGGTTCCCGACGCTCAACGACCTCTATTTCCTGCCTGGCGGCAACCCCGACCTGAAAAACGAACAAGGCTTTACCTATGACGCGGGCGTCAGTTTCGAGGTCGGCAAGCCGGGTATCTATAAGTTGAGCGGCGGTGCAAACTGGTTCGACTCCTACATCGACGACTGGATCATATGGTTGCCGACGACCAAAGGCTTCTTCTCGCCCCGCAACGTGAAGAAGGTACACGCCTACGGCATCGAGGTCAAGGCGAACCTGGCCGTGCAGCCGGCAAAGGATTGGCTCATTGACCTGAACGGTTCCTATTCGTGGACACCCTCTATCAACGAGGGCGAGAAAATGTCACCTGCTGACCAGTCGGTGGGCAAACAGTTACCCTACGTGCCGGAGCATTCCGCCTCGCTGACAGGACGGTTGTCGTGGCGGTCGTGGGCGTTCCTTTACAAGTGGGCGTTCTACTCGGAGCGTTTCACCATGTCGAGCAACGACTATACGCTGACGGGACACCTGCCCGAATATTTCATGAGCAACGTCTCCTTGGAGAAAAACCTCTTTTTCAAACCGGTGGACGTGCAGTTGAAATTCGCTGTCAACAACCTTTTCAATGAAGATTACCTCTCGGTACTCTCGCGCCCCATGCCTGGCATCAACTTCGAGCTGTTCATCGGTATCACCCCGAAGTTCGGGAAAAACAAGAAAAAGTCCGTAAACACAAATTTGTAACGATATGAAAGCATTGAAAAATCTGAGCCTGATATTGCTGCTTGTACTGACATTCACAGGCTGCCATGATAAGAGTTCCAAACTTGCCGATTTCAACCGAGCGGTCTATACACCCGAATACGCTTCGGGGTTTGACATAAAAGGTGCAGACGGTAAAAAGAGCGTATTGGTTACCGTCACGAACCCTTGGCAGGGAGCTGACAGCATTACCACATACCTGTTCATCGCCCGTGACGGAGAAAGCGTACCCGAAGATTTCACCGGTCAGGTGCTCGGAAAAGATGCCGAGCGCATCATCTGCATGTCCTCTACCCATATCGCCATGCTCGATGCTATTGACGAAGACCGTTGCGTCGTTGGCGTATCGGGTATCGACTACATTTCCAATCCAGATATTCAGGCTCGTCGTGACAGCGTCGGCGACGTGGGCTACGAAGGGAACATCAATTACGAACTGCTGCTCTCGCTCGACCCCGACCTCGTGCTGCTTTACGGCGTGAACGGCGCGAGCTCGATGGAGGGAAAACTGAAAGAACTGAACATCCCGTTCATGTATGTTGGCGATTACCTGGAAGAGTCTCCGTTGGGCAAGGCCGAATGGCTGGTGGCATTAGCGGAGGTTACAGGGAAACGGACAGAGGGAGAGAAAGTGTTTGCCGATATTCCGGTTCGCTATAACGCTTTGAAAAAGCGAGTAACCGATGCAGCCATCGATGCCCCTTCAGTGATGCTCAACACGCCTTACGGCGACAATTGGTTCATGCCCTCGACCGAAAGCTATGTCGCCCGGTTGATCAAAGATGCCGGAGGCGATTACATCTACAAGAAGAACACGGGAAACGCTTCCGCGCCCATCGACCTCGAAGAGGCGTATCTGCTGGCCTCGCAAGTCGATATGTGGCTGCATGTGGGTATGGCGAACACGCTCGACGAGCTGCGAGCCGCCTGCCCGAAGTTCACCGACACCCGGTGCTTCCGCAACGGATACGTCTATAACAACAACGCCCGCACGAATGCCGCCGGCGGCAACGACTACTACGAGTCGGCCGTGGTGAATCCCGACCTCGTGCTACGAGACCTCGTAAAGATATTCCACCCCGAACTGGTCGCAGAAGATTTCGTCTATTACAAGCAATTGAAATAAATGCGCTCCCGTTCCGTCCTATTATTTACCGCACTGGCTGCCCTCACCCTCTTCCTGTTTCTGCTGGATTTGGCGGTGGGGGCTGTCGCCGTGCCGCTCGGCGATGTTTGGGCGGCCCTGACGGGTGGCGATTGTCCGCGAGCGACGGCGAAAATCATACTGAATATCCGACTGATTAAGGCGGTGGTCGCGTTGCTGGCCGGAGCCGCCCTGTCGGTCAGCGGTCTTCAGATGCAGACCCTCTTCCGCAATCCCCTTGCCGGGCCTTACGTGCTCGGCATCAGTTCGGGCGCGAGCCTCGGCGTGGCACTCGTCGTACTTGCCGGTGTCGGCTCGTCGATAGGCATCGCTGGGGGCGGCAATCGTGTTGGTTGTCATCGCCGCCGTCGGACACCGCATCAAGGATATCATGGTAATTCTGATTCTCGGCATGATGTTCTCATCGGGAGTAAGTGCCGTGGTACAGATATTGCAGTATCTCAGCCGGGACGAGGCTCTAAAGACATTTGTAATATGGACTATGGGGTCGCTTGGCGAAGTGACTGTAATGCAGCTCTGCATACTGTTCCCTTCGGTGCTTCTGGGACTTGTGCTCGCAGTGCTGTCCATAAAGCCTTTGAATATGCTGCTTTTCGGTGAGGACTATGCAGTGACTATGGGCTTGAATATCAGGCGTTCGCGCGGTATGATATTTATGTCGGCAACGCTTCTTGCCGGAACTGTGACCGCTTTTTGCGGTCCGATCGGTTTTATCGGACTGGCTATGCCTCATGTCACGAGAATGATGTTTGACAACAGTGATCATCGTGTGCTCATACCTGCCACCATGCTGTCGGGAGCCTCGGTTATGATAATCTGTGACATCATATCCAAGATGTTTACTCTTCCGGTAAATGCGATTACAGCTCTTCTCGGAGTGCCTGTCGTGGTATGGATTGTGTTAAGAAATAGAGTATGATTGAATTAAAGGACTTTTCCATAGGATACGGAGCTCGCCGATTGCTGTCTGATGTGTCGCTTTCGATCCCGGGAGGATGCCTCACTGCACTTGTTGGCCGTAACGGCACAGGCAAGTCGACGCTTCTGCGTTCCATTGCAGGGCTTAACCGAAATTATTCGGGCGACATACTTGTCGATGGCAATGTTCTGAACCATCTGCCGCCTCAGCGTCTCGCAAAGATGCTTGCATTTGTGAGTACCGAACGAACCCGCATACCCTACTTGAAATGCGAGGATGTCGTAGCAATAGGAAGGGCACCATACACTAATTGGATAGGACATATCCAGGATATGGACCGTGAGATTGTGGCAAAGGCATTGTCATTGGTCGGTATGGAGGCATATGCCGGACGCACTATGGACACAATGAGCGACGGTGAGTGCCAGCGAGTGATGATTGCGCGTGCATTGGCTCAGGATACATCTGTAATACTATTTGACGAGCCCACGTCATTTCTTGACATGCCGGGCAGGTATGAGCTATGCTCTCTGCTCGGAAGGCTTGCCCACGAAGAGGGAAAGTGCATATTTTTTTCCACTCATGAGCTTGATATCGCTTTGAAGATGTGTGATAAAGTGGCAGTGCTCGATTCTACATCACTGGAGATTTACGATGCCGGAGAATTGCGTGACAGGGGGCTTATAGAACAGA
>OFFH01000835.1_pt1 | contig 19011 bp, 16 predicted proteins | sample 1521341 | NCBI WGS metagenome assembly OFFH01 (sample SAMEA3504108, study PRJEB24116) | mouse gut metagenome | biome: mouse gut; feature: mouse-associated habitat; material: faeces | place: Denmark | collected 2011 | reverse complement strand
ATTCGATATATTAACTTAAGTTTCAACCACTTCGGTAATTTTTACCGAATCATTGTTGTTAAGTAAGTCATAAAAATTATTACGCATGAAACGTATAATCCGACTTTCTTAATGCATTTGTATTACAATGATAAATGGTTCACCGTTAAAGCCCAGGGCAATGATTCTTTGTCGTCGATATTGCTCATGGCTTTATGTCCTTTAGAACTCATTATCTTCTATCGAGAACACCACTACGCCGTCATAGGTCATGAATGCATCAATGCCGTTATGTTTGATATGTATGAGATTGTCGGAAAGGTAGCCTGCCCTCCCGTCTTTGGTCTGGCCGAGCAGGAATTTTGCGGTGGAGGTGAGGCGTGGTGTTGCGCCGTATTGCCCTTTGTAGAAGGGGACAAAGACGCCGTTTCTTTCTAAGAATGGTTGGTCTTTGAGAGATATATCGGGCATGCCTTCGCTGATTTGCTTATAGTCGCTGTCGATTAGGAAGTAATTGTAGCCCCGGTTTCCGGCGATGGCATTGCCGTTGGAGAAACATTCTGAAAGTTCGTAAAACTCGGGACTGACCACTTCGCCCGACTTGTCAATCATGACTTTGTGGCCGTTGCGTTTCTCGACAGGTGCGCGTCCTGTGCGGAAATTGCCCGGTTCGATTGAGAACTTCGCCGGAATGACCATCTTGCCGGAGGTGTCGATGAACCCCCACGCCGCAGGATTGGACTGGGTGGCCGGGAGTTTGACTGCGGCAAGTCCGTCGCTGAAATCGTGTGCGTCAAGGAACACGGGTTTCACTACAAACTGCCCCTTTGTATTGATGAATCCGTAGCGTTCGGTGTCGCGGTCGTAGTATGCGGCCAAGCCGTTTTTGAATGGACGGGCTGCAATCGGGTCAGGAGTGATGTAGGCCCACATGATTGTCCTGCTGAGGTTTGGAAAAACACGGACACCTTTCGTATTGATGAAAAACTGGGTTGCGACATTGCCTTTCTTGCTTACAACCGAGGCTATGCCGTTTTGGAAGTTGGATACTTTTTCGATATTGGCCGGCAATTTGACCGAACGTCCTTGTTTGTCGATTATATACCAACGTTTGTAGCGTATGCCTGCCGGTGATTGCTCGTATTTGGCCACAAGGCAGTGTCCGCTGTCGAAATGCGGGGTGTCGAAACTCTCAAACTGCCATTCGAAAGGGACTGCAAGGCGTCCGCTCTCGTCAACGAAACCCCAGGCATTGAGGTCGCTGTTCCATATTGGCAACATTCCGTCGGTGAAGCGGAAGTCGCTGTCGTAGTTGTTGACCCGGACTACGCGCCGGTCAGCAGGCCATACTATTTTGGAGATAGGTTGAGCAGTGGGTGAATTTCCTGTTGTGGCGACACCTTTGGGCTTCGGTTTCAGGGCTTCAGCCTCCTCAGCCCGTTTTTTAGCAGCGGCCTCCTCTTCAAGCCGCTTTTTTGCCTCTGCTTCCGCAAGCTCTTTTTCTTTCTGTTGTCTGATTTGCATTATCCCATCAATAAATGGGCCGGTGAAATATCCGGGATTGAGGTATTCTTCAGAAAGATTATCAGCATTTTCAACAGAGACGATACTGCATCCCTCAAAAGCTCTTTTCCCAATTGAGGGTGAGCCGTTTTGGAAATCGATATTTGTGAGCCTTCTGGAGTAGACAAATGCCTCTTGGCCGATTTTTACATTCTTAGGTAATTTAATCGTTTCAATCTTTGAAAATGCGAATGCCATTCGATCTATCAGCTCAACCCCATCAGGAATTTCAATAGGTACTTCCGACCACCAATGAAACGCGCCTTCCCCAATTGATTTTAAAGAGGTTGGAAGGGAAATGCCGGAAAGATTCTCATCATTATAAATGTTAAATCCCTTAAAGTTATAATCTCCGATAGAAGTTATCCCTTCCCCGATTACAATCTTCTTGATTTTTTTCAGGATTTTCTTTTTTCTCCAAAATTCATCAGTAGAATATTTAAAATCAGGCATATCCCCTGTGCCGGTAATCATGAGTGTACCGTCCTTTTGAAGTTCCCAAGTGATGGTCGGGGTAAGTTGTTTAGGTTTGGCGCTTGCGACAAATGTCTGCAAGGCAAAGAGGAGGATGATTGTGATTGTGCTGTATAGTTTCATGTCGTACTGTCCTAATTATTTTAAAATTCGCTGTCGCTTATGTCTACTGTATAGGCGTTGTCAGCATGGCTCTTGCCTTGCCAAAAGCCCTCCTACAATTGCATATGCTGTTGGTCTGTCAGTTGTATAACTTTGATTTTACGATAGTTGTGTGGACACATAGAGACACACAACTATCGCAAAAAAATGATATAAACTCCTTTTCAACATCTACTTAGAGTATGTTTAATTTGATTTAAAAGTAAACATACTCAAGTCCTTATGACGCACTTATTCCTACAATCGGAAATTTATGGGGAGAGTGTACCACACTGCCACGGGCTTGCCGTTCATTGTGCCGGGGGTGAAAGCCGGTAGCGATTTAACAACGCGCACAGCCTCCTTGTCGAGATCCGGATCTTTACCACGGACTACGGCCACATTTCCGACAGAGCCGTCTTTCTTTACCACAAACTTAACCACCACACGACCCTGGACGTTATTTTCAAGCGCCATTGCCGGATATTTGATATGCTGGCCTATCCAGTTCATCAGAGCGGCTTGGCCGCCGGGAAATTCCGGCATCTTTTCCGTCGCGGTAAACACCTGGTCATAGTCGACATCGGTAGCGGGAGCCGCTTTATCGGGGTCTACGTCGGCTATCTCAAGGCCTTTCCTGTCAGCATTCTCTTCTACCATCCCCACTTCTGACTTAATGGAATTGGCAATATTTTCAGGCAGCGCGGGCGCTTTGTAGGAGACTTCTTCCGATGCCTCATTATCCTGGTCATCTACCGCCACTTCATAGTCCGAATCATCTACAATATCTGCCGTTTCTTCGGTTGTTCCACTATCAGACCCACCCTTTTCGTCGTCGGCCTGATTCTTTTTTCCCGTCATTCCAAGATCTTCCGCAGTATATTCGTAATAATAAGGCAATGAGCGCGTTTGGGTTATTACAGGGCGTGCTGATGGTGTCTCCCCGTAAATCGATACAGCACCCCCCTGCCTTACGGCAAAACCTGCGGTCTGCATCTGATAGTACCATGCCAAGGCCGGGATTTCCTTATAACATAACGGTAGTAATATTCTACGCTCTGTCCAATTCCCGTAATCGTCACATTCATATTCATAATCGATGGTGAATCTACGATTGGTTATTGAATAACTATTACCGTTTTTAGATTCATAGCATCCACCTTCGTATTCCCATTTTGTGAGGTTCCCATTACCGTCATACTCATAACGGCTCACACACGGAATAGTATCGACCTGGTCTTCCTCCTTCCAACGATAGACCGTTTTGTACACCATTTCATTTTTTTCAACACACAAACCACGTTCGTCATATTTGAATGTGCTTACCGAAGGTAGGCTCGTGTTCGTACTTTTTGCATCAGCTATAAACGGGTTACTTGTAAACCGTGCCTGATGCTTTACAAGCCTGCCTTCCATGTCGAATGAAAGAATGCCAAGAGTACTTCCGTCATTTTGGCTCTCAAGCCCTCGTTCAGGACCGACCTCCTTGATTTTGCCATTGTCGTAGTACGTACAGCAATATATCCCGTTGCCGGTCATCAGGCTATCCCTGTATTCGAACTTATTTTCTGTGAATTCAACGTTGGATTGCCTACTTCCCTTCATAATCTTTACCAACTTGTCACCATCTTCATAGACAAATCGGTATGTATAATAAGCATCGTTGATTTGGTGGAAATTTCCATAGAGATTGAAAATATACATCCAATCGTTCTTAGAATTCTGAAATACATGGTTGGGACGCCCGTGCAGACCGAATTTTTTCCAATCGTCGGGATAATTGACGAAATACGGATATTCCGACAAACAATCCTTAATCAAATTATCATCCAAAGGATTGAAATATAGGCTAACAGGGGTATAAAAGGTTTTGTCGCCATCGGATTCTGATGAACTACAAGAACAAACGCAGGATACCAGGATAGCTAAAATAACCGGTATGGTATAATTCGATTTCATTTGTTTACAGCTAGTATCATATTAATAATTCACATACATGTCAGCGGACAATAATATATCAATATATCCATAAGACAGTTATGTCAAAAACGCCCGCCTAAAGCCGACAAAACTTTAAACGGGCATTGTGATTCAAATCAGTGTTGTTTCGCCGATACATCGAAGTCAGGGTGACTTCACATGTCACATGCTTGCGAAACCTATGAGTGCGCCAAAAAAGGTAATCAGGACTATAATTCCGATAAAGGATATGACTGTTCCGGCAATAGCAAGCCCGCGCGGTGCGCGGAAAATACCTACCAGTGAGAATATGGCACCTAAAATCCACAATATGATGTCAAGCACCGGCACCCAGCAGAACAGAAATGCCAGGAGGGCGAGCACGAAACCGGCAGTGCCTATGCCGTTCTTTTTAGATTCCTGTTGGTTGATAATGATTTGCTGATATCCTCCCGGAACACTACCGTTGGGAGCTTGCTGTGTTGGTTGGGTAATCTGTTGTTCCATCGCGTATATGTGTTTTAATAAATAATATTGCAAAATTACGCGAAATCAGGCATTTACCCCCCCCATTTAGTTAAACTATGTTAAACAAAGTCCCACTGCTGTGTTAACGTCATCCTCAATCTGGCAACGTAGGGCTTCAAGGTCGGGGAAACGTTGCTCAGGGCGTATGCGCGCTATAAATCCGAGTCCGAGCTGTTGACCGTAAAGGTCGCCGTCGAACCCTATGAGGTGGGCTTCGACCGACAAGGGGGCGGCGGCGGATTTCTCAACAGTAGGCCGGTGCCCTATGTTCACCACCGAAGGGTAGGCCATGCCGTTCCGGCAGGTTGCAACGGCAGCGTAAACGCCTGTCTTAGGAATGAGTTTGCGGGCATCGCCCAGGGATATGTTGGCCGTGGGGAATCCTATAGTGCGACCTATCTGCCTCCCCCCTGCCACAATCCCAGCCAGGGAATACGGCCTTGTGAGCATCGTGGCCGCAGTGCCTGCATCACCTTCGCAGGCGAGCAGGACCCGGATGGCTGACGAACTTATGTGGCGGTCGCCTATGGTCAGTTCCGGCGCCTGAAGCAGTTCTATGCCATGGCTGAGTGCCAACCGGCGGTATGTGTCGAAATCGCGCGGGGCATCGTGGCCGAAACGGTTATTGAAACCGAGCATCATTGCCTGCACGTTGTAACGCCTTGCAAGCATATGCAGGAAGTCGGAAGCCGACGTCAGCCTCAGGCTGTCGTCAAACGGGATTATTTCAGCCTCCACCCCTGTTTCGGCAAAAAGTGACGATTTTTCATCAGGGGTCGACAACAGCAGCGGCGCCCGCCCCGGCGCAATGATTTCAAGCGGATGGTTGGCAAATGTAACCGCCAAAGGGTGCAATCCACGATCCACCCCCTCCGATTGCAGCTGTTCCAGCAGGAAGCGGTGACCTGCGTGCAGACCGTCGAACATCCCTACGACGGCAATCCTCCCGTTACCTCCGGCATTCATTTCAGGATACGGATAAGTGTAAGGCCGTCGCGCAGCGGAAGGATAACCTTTTCAAGCGAAGGGTCGGCGGCGATATAATCGTTAAAGGCGCATATGCCCTGTGTCTGGGGGTCGCGATGGGCTTCAGGATGCGCCACTTTGCCATCCCAAAGCGTGTTGTCGGCAATGACGAACCCTCCGGGACGCACCAGCGGCCTTACCTGGCGGAACGTGTCGAGATAGGTGCGTTTGTTGGCATCCATATACACCAGGTCATAACCCGGTCGCAGCGTAGGTGCTATCCGCCCTATATCACCTATATGCAGCGTTATCTTATCAGCCACTTCACCGGCATCGGCAAACCGTGCACGGATGAAATCCTCCATTTCGTCATCGATTTCCACAGTGTCGAGGGTAGACCCGGCCGGAAGCCCTTCGGCGATGCAAAGCGCCGAATAACCGGCATAGGTGCCTATTTCCAACGCCCTTTCGGGGGCAATCATGGAGGTAAGCATTTTCAGGAGGCGACCCTGCAGATGGCCTGAACACATGCGGGGGTAGAGCAGCCGCAGATGCACGTCGCGTCCGAGCTTGCGCAGGTGGGCGGGTTCCGGGTCGGTATGGGATAGGATGTAATTGTCGAGTTGTTCTTCCATCACTCTGTCGGGGCATTTTCACTATAGCTACAGGAGGGCTTCGATTCCGAGACGGTAGGAATCCATCCCGAAGCCGCTGATCGAACCACGGCATGCCGGGGCTATAAGCGAACGGCGGCGTATTTCCTCACGGGCTGCCGGATTGGATATATGCACTTCCACAACCGGGCGTTCGATAGCCCGGATCGCGTCGGCCAAAGCAAGCGAGGTGTGGGTATAAGCCCCGGCATTCAGGATAATCCCGGCAAGTTCGCTGTCGAATCCCGATTCCTGGATGCGGTCGATGAGATCGCCTTCGTGATTGCTTTGGAAATAGTCGATTTCAACCCCAGGGTAATCTACCGACAGGGCTTTGAGATAATCGTCCATCGTGACATGCCCGTAGATTTCCGGCTCGCGTGAGCCGAGCAGGTTGAGGTTCGGGCCGTTTATGATAAGTATTTTCGCCATAGAGAAGTCGTTACCCTCGTGGATTTCACAACACCTGCTTATTTCTTTTTCAGCTCCACTTTCGCCGTGGGGGGGAGCTGGCGGTTACGCTCGTCGACGGCATCGGTCACTTCATGGGCCAGATGCAGGAATTCATGCCCCATCACGGTGTCTTTAAGCGCTATGGGAGTCCCGGCATCGGCATCGTCGCACACGTCGGCCACCAACGGGATTTGTGCCAGCAGGCGTATTCCCAGTTCCTTCGCAAGTCTGACCCCGCCCTCACGGCCAAACAGGTAGTAGCGCTCGTCGGGATGTTGGGCGGGGGTGAACCATGCCATATTTTCCACCAGTCCGAGGATTGGCACATTCACTTTGTCGCCGGTGAACATCGCTATCCCTTTCCGGGCATCGGCCAAAGCCACCTCCTGCGGGGTGGATACGATTACCACGCCTGTTATGCCGAGAGTCTGCACCAGGGTCAGGTGTATGTCGCTCGTACCCGGGGGCATGTCGATTACGAAATAATCGAGGTCGCCCCAGTCGGCATCGGTGATAAGCTGCTTCAAAGCGTTCGACGCCATGCTGCCGCGCCATAACACCGGGGCGTTCTTGTCGACTAGGAACCCGATTGAAAGGAGTTTCACCCCGTATTTTTCGAGCGGTATAATCAATTCGCGCCCGTCCACGTGGTGCATGAACAGTTCGGCATCCTCCACACCGAACATTTTCGGCATCGAAGGTCCGAAAATATCGGCGTCGAGCAGACCGACCTTGTAACCCTCGCGGGCAAGTGCCACGGCAAGGTTGCTGGCAACGGTCGATTTGCCTACACCGCCCTTGCCCGAACTCACTCCGATGATGTTCTTCACACCGGCGAGAGGCTTGACGGCGGGCTGCGGTGCCTCGGTCCTTGTCTTGACTGATATGTTCCCCTTGATTTCCACTTCGGGGGATATATAGGTTGCTATGGCCGCTTCCGATGCGCGTACCAGCGATTTTATAAACGGGTCGGTAGGGCGGTCGAAAACCAGCGAGAAGCTGACCTTGTTGCCGTCGATGCGGATGTCGTCTTCAACCATTCCGGCTGAAACGATGTCTTTGCCCGAAGCAGGGTAACGCACGTTTTTGAGCGCGTCGAGAATCAGTTGGGGGTATAGGCGTTCCATATGGATTATTTTTTCGGAATAAGAGATTTGTCTAAAATTTTTTCCAAAAGATTTTTAGAGCTGTTTTTGAGTAAATTTTGAGGTTTGAAGAGGGAGCGATGCGGGCATCGTGACCGATGAAAAGCTCAAAATTTACCAAAAAGAGCCTAAAAATCAGCAGACAATCCATTTGAAAAAATTTTTAGACAATCTCTTAGGTCTCACTCATATAACCTTATCCTACCGTACAACGAGTTTCTGAGAGTGGCCGTTTACATTAAGCACATAAAGACCTGGCACAACTGAGGATACATCAATCACAGCCTCATCACCGGCAACACTAATTCTCTTTGCACAACTGCCGTTAATGCCGTACAAGGCTATTTCAAGACCCGAGGCATCACCGAGGAAGACCGAAAAACGGTTGCCACCCAGAGGCGTTATCATCAGCCTGTCGTTATCTGGCTCCAAAGCAACACCTTCAATACCTGCTCCCGAACGTCGTATTACCTCCTTCAACCCCGCAAGTGCATCGAATTTACCCGCGCCCCATTGCACTGGGTCGCCAGCCTTGACAGCATCGTCGACCACAGATGTTTTCGCTATTACATCCTTCACATCATCGATAGTCAAGGTCGGATCAGCCTCAAGCCACAGGGCGATGCAACCTGCCACATGCGGTGTAGACATGGAAGTGCCGGGTTCCTGCTTCCAATAATAATTAGCGCCATTCACTGTGGCACGCCCCTGGCAAAGATATTCCTCATATTCCCGGCGCATGTCATCGGTGATTTCAATGCCGAATTCCTCACCCATCACATCAACCGCGTTTTTCAGATAAGGATTGCTGATCGACGATATAATGGTTGAGCCGGGTGCGCAGACATGGGGAAGATTGGTACCGTCGGCCAAAGTGCCGAACGATGAAAATTCCGTAACCGAACCCGGGGCAAAACCATCACCAGGATATGCGCTGACACTTCCGTCAAGGCATTCCCACTGCTGACGTGTGTTGAACGCACCGACAACAAGGATATTATCGGCAACAGCCATGTCGGAAATGGAACCGTTACGCGAACCATCATCAAAACCATTTACACCCATGTTGTCGATATATGTGCACAGACCGTCGGAGTAGCAGTCGATACGCTGCCCGTCCGTCCCGGTAACCTCAAAACCTATTACGAATTCTCCCGATTCCTTATTGTCGTTCCAGTCAAAGATATGCATATCCAGTATAGCATAATAGCGGCCTGTATCGGCATCCGTCGAAGCTCCCCCGCCTATATAGCCATAAAAATTATCGGCAAACACACCAGGCTGCACAATCCCGTCGATTGTAGCCGCCCAGTTTTGGTCGGTGGCATAATAAACGCCCTGTTCCCCGCCGGAAGTAAGCGACAGGCGCTTTGCCGCACGGTAACCGCGGCTCTTACGGTATATTACAGCCTGAAGTTCGAACGGGGTGCCGTCATTGGAATAGAATGCAACCTGGCCTGAACGTATCGTATTGTTCATCATGTCATTCTGGTCCCCTTCAGGATCATACCGATAGGCATAAGGGTAGATAAAACTCTTGATTTGATTGTCTGAAGCCGTAAACGTTTTGTTAAGTGCTACTTTACGGTCCCCTTCGTTACCTGCCGAAACACAGATGATGGCATCCTTGCCCATCTCTGTGAGGAACTTCGACATCATCGAGTTCTTATCATGGGCTCCAATATTGCTACCCAGTGAAAGATTAATCACGGTAGGTTGATTTTTATAATCTACCGAGTATCCAAGCATGTAGGCGATACCTTGTGCGATACCTACATCATTAAGCACCCCGCATGAAACACCGATATCGGAACCGGGAGCCATCCCGGTAAACGGGTTCGGTTTCTCGACCAGGTTAGGCAGGCTTCCGTCAAAACCATCGGCAACCGTTACATTGCCTTCATAACCTCCGGCCATAATACCTAACGTATGAGTGCCGTGATATGCCGAAACCTCGTCGGTGACGAAATCTTCAAGCGGCATGGCATCGGTAATTTCTTCAGGATCTCCATAAAAGCGCTTAACGATTTCCGTACCGGCTTTGTTTATGAAGATATGCGACAGATACTCGATACGGTTTTTGCCATCCTTATCCAAAAAATTGATATGGTGCGGATCAACCCCCTGGTCAACAATACCCGTGAACACACCTTTCCCGGTATAAGGCTTTTTAAGCCCGTCGTCCCCTGCATGAATCACATCCACACCAGTAGCCCTACGGGCCAGGTCAAGATGAGGGCGCATTTCACGGGGCAACTGCATCACACTGACAGCATCTGCCGAAGCCATACGTTCTGCCTCGGAAACCGGAAGTCTCACGATGGCGATTCCTCCGCAAATATTCTCTACTTTCATACCTGCAGCTTCAAGATCGGCAGCAGTTGCTCCGGGAGCAAGGCTTACAAATGCCAAGGTTTCCTGCATTACAGAAGCCATCCCCTGCATCCCGGCTTTGGCACGGATATGCCGTATAGTCTGAGCATCTTTTTCATTAGATTGCTCCAACCGGAGCTTTCTCAGTGTGACGCGGCTCTGCAAATCGAGCACACCGGCAGTAATACCGGATGCCGCAGCCAATAACACAACAGTAAGTAAGATTTTTCTCATCTGATTTTGTATTTTGGATAACATTTCAAAACAGAAGTCATCCCGGCTTTTCTATTCAAGAGTGTTTTTAGAACCGTTTATATCTCAGCCGGGAGCGCATAGCGGGCATGGTGACTGAAAACATAATGAGACCAGGGCAAAAACAACAAGCAAAACAAGAAAAGTCAAGATGACTTCGACTTCTAAACTCAAAAAGCAAATAGTACGCAGATGAATCTAGCGCCCGAATCATGTCTGTATTCATCATGAGGCAAGCACGGCTTGATTTGATAGCCGAATCCAGACATGATTCAGGCACTATATATTCTCTGCATATATTAACGAATCACCATCTTTTGACCGTTTACAACATAGATTCCGGTCGGCAGAAGTTCCAAATCGGCAGCGGAGGCATTATCAAGCACTTTGACCCCCATCAGGTTATAAACGGCATTGTTGTCGGTAGAACGGTCGGCATCAATCCCGGTAATCGACGAGGACGTCGAGATTGTTACGGTATGATTGCCCTTTGTGTCAAACACATATCTGCCATCTTCATCAGCGTAAAGGGTGGCATCGTCAAGTTTCACAGCCGCTCCTTCAGCATCCGCAGGGAGGGTAATTGCAACACGGGTGCCTTCAAGCAGTGTCAGGCCGTCGGCCCATGCGGGTTGCTCTACGACCAAATCTGTAACGACCTTTGCATCTGACACCTTATCTCCAAAAGTCACAAATTCGACATCATATTTTTCAGCAGGTTCGCCGGTGGTATATAGACGGAGCACATCAATCTTGTTCCCTGGGGTGAAATACTTGTAACAGCTCGGGGTGTATTCGTTGGTGCTGTCAAGTTCACCGTTGATATAAAGATGGTAACCCAGGTCAAGCGATATGAAGAAATTAAACTGCTCACCAAGAGCCTTGGCATAGGGATGAACCAGATATCCAGCCTCGGTAATGTAGTTATACTCCCCGCGATATTCCGAAGAACCCCAGTAGGAATCAGCTTCGGTATTGAAATGGTCGGTCGTGTCAATCCAAAGCACCCACTTGCCGTCATATTGCAATTCACCGGATTCGATATTGAACACCATCCCGTTACGGGTGACTTTGTAAACATTGCCCTGGCCTTCGCAAAGATTTCCGTTTTCATCGGTGACGCCATTAATCTGGAAACCGCTCTCGGCTTTTATAAATATGGCTCCTTTGCGCTCGTCCAATTCAACATTATTGGCTCCCGCTACAAGGGCATAAGGCTCCACATCGGGATACTCACCGGGGTAGACCTTTACCTGCGACGGGTCTGTCAAATTAATAGTCACATTAAACACACCCCAAAGGGCCGCGTCAAGGTCAACATCAACCATATCATTGAGCACAAATATCTTAGCCCCTGACGGGTTCAAATCATAATCTCCTATTTTTGCACTCTTAAGATTATAATCCGACGTATTGAATTCAATTTCAAGACAGCTGCCAGCAGGAACCATCACAGGTTCGTTGGGAGTAAAATCCAGATTTTCATAATTATAATAACCTCCAAGGTTTCGTTTCAAACTTCTGACCACACCGGCAACCTCTTCAGGCACATTGATGGTAAATGGCACCTCTATTTCGGGATAAGAAGCTGTAATCTCTATTTTGTCGCCATCAGCGACTGTAATGATATGGGAAAGTGATTCAGGGGTGTCGGGGGCAACCGCCTTCCCGTTTACCTTCACGCTGTTCAGTGGAACAAGGTCGCCACTGAACTTGAACTGAGCCTCGGATGACCCAGGATTAAAACCGAAGGTCTTTGCCTCACCCGCCTTCCCCAGTTGAATGCGCGCAGCACCACGGTAAGCCTCTGTCACCTTTGAGGGATCGTCAGTTACAGTCACGGTTACCGAAGCCGTACGCTCTGACTCAAGGCTGACTGTACCTACTTCATATATTCGGCCCAGCCAGTCCATTGCCGGTTCGAGAATTACAGGGGTAGAATAATCGTCCGACACTTTCAGGGTGTGGTCTGCATTGGTACACTCAACTTTCGTCAGACGAAATCCGTCAACAGCCTTGAGATATACCTTTGACCAGGTTCCTCCCCAGTCTTCATTAGGAACGATTTCATTATCACCAGCACTAAGTTTGATGAATGTCCATCCGTTTGTGCTGTATTCTGCCTCATTGTCACGCTCTACACGGAGTGTGAATTTCGGGATTACTTTCACAACCGCATCTATAACAATATCGGATGCTTCGGTTCCGACCCAGAAGCGTATGCTCGAGCTTACATACTGGTCTGTTCCATCAAGTTGCAACTTGTTAACCACATAGTCCTGGGTATTAAGGGTCAGATTATACCAATATCCGCCCTTTACTTTGAACGTTTTGTTGGTTTCAAACTCAACATCCTCAGAACCTGCATAATTAGGAAGGTCACGGTAAACACGTTTCACCACACCGGCAACCTCTTCAGGCACGGTTATTGTAATATCTGTTTCGAGATTGTCGGGCCAATTAGCGGTAATATCTATTTTTTGCCCGTCAGTCAGTTCCTTAAAAGTATAGTTGGTGGTGGAATTGGCATCCAGAGGCACCGGGCTGCCATCAAGTTCTATTTTATAAAGCGGTATGCCGCCATTTGCGGAGAACCTCACCGGCAACTCTGTCAACGGGTCCAAAGCCAGGTAGTTCTCACCGACTTCCGTGAAACTGAATGAAGCCCCCTGGTTACGGATAACCGTAAACCTGGCAGGATCATCCGTTATATTTACAACGACCTTAGTAGTACGGACAGTGGACAAATCCGTGGTACGCATGTTATAAATCCGGCCTTCCCAGCTCTCTGTAGGAGACAGGGAATTACGGTCAAGCGGAGAATAAATCGAAATGTCGGCATATGCTTCGGGATTGGCACTTTCCATTGCGTCGATACGCATACCTTCTACAGGCCGGATTTGCAACTGGTACCCATAATCATAAGTCAGGGAAAGGGCGTTTGCGCCTTCGTCAAGCAATTTCCAATCAGCATCATTCCATGTCTCACGCCACTCTATGGCATTGGCGCGGTCACAGTTCAATGTCAGATTCAACGGGGCTCCCGCTGATGCCCCTGTCGAGCAAACCAAAGCGAGCACCACTGTCAGAAACACTGTGTAAAGTCTATTCATAAGGTTTAAAGTATTTAGGTTAAAAACTGAATCTGATTTAGTCAAAAATTTAAAAACGCATATGACGCTTTAATCCAAACCGTTACCGCATATAACATCCGAATAACCCCGCAAGAACCACATAAGCCCCTATGCAATTGCATCTAAACAGCGGCAAAGATAGCACTATTTTTGAAATTCCAATAATTGTTTAACACATTTCGCCAGAATATATTTCCCTATAAAAATCCGGGCCGCAAAAACTTTTTACATGCCATCGGTGTTATACTCGTGTCAATCGTACTAAAACTTTTTTTAACGTTTTCAACTATGAGAAGGATTCTATTCGCGCTTGTCGCACTCATTGCATCCGCAGGGGCGGTGTCGGCACAAAAAACAGACATTTCACTCAGCTACGGAGGTTACACCCAGATGGATGCGACCGACTGCCACGACGGCTGGCACCATGTCAACAATGCATGGGGCGCACTGAATGTAGGGGTCAACTTCAATGTGGCCCGCAATTTCTACCTCGGGCCAAGCTACACATTCTCATCATGCACCACCAAAGGCGGCCCCGACCATTCCTCAATCGCATATCATGCCATAATGCTCAACGGCCGCTACAACTACTGGCACAACCGCATCGTCACACTCTACGGCCACTTAGGAATCGGAGCCGTAATCTCACATATGATGCCGAAATATCACGACTCGTATAACCAGACCTATTTCGCCTACCAATTCTCCCCGCTCGGGGCACAGGTAGGGATTTCTCGCTCGGCCACAATATTCGGCGAACTTGGCTTCGGCGCACAGGGCTTGCTGCAAGTGGGCTTCCGATTCAACCTGTAATTACCTTTACTTCGATTATGTATGTAATGCGGCAACCGGTGGCTCTGGCGGAGCACCGGGGCCGCATTCCCCATATACGGACACTGTCTCAACGATTGTCTGCTACGAAACAATCATCCTTCCATTCTCTTCAATCCGGCCACGAAGAATAGGCAGGATAAGAAAAAAGTCAGGATGACTTCGTATCTTTGCATAAACCATTGAGGCCGGTCCGGCTTTCCCCATCTACAACATGACAACGATTTTCGAACAAACCTTTTTTCTCACCCCTGCCGAATGCAACCCGCAGGGGCGCATGCCTATAACCTTGCTTATCAACCGCCTGATAGAGGTGGCGACCCTGCATGCCGACGAAATCGGAATCGGATATGGATCGCTTGTCGAACACAGCCAGACATGGGTACTGTCGCGGGTAGCGGTAGAAATGACACTCTATCCGGGGGTAAACGACCATTACACCGTGCGCACATGGATTTCCGGCATCAACCGGCTGTTCTCTGAACGTGATTTCGAAATCCTCGACGGCAACGGCAACATCATAGGCCATGCACGCACGGTATGGGCTGTGCTCGACACGGAAACCCGTACCGTGGCCGATATATCACGCATGGAATGGGTGCGCTCCATCATCCCGGCCGACAAAACATGCCCGGTGGAAAAACCAGGGCGCCCACGCCCACTCGGCGAATGCCGCACCGACCATTACAGGTTCACCTATTGCGACGTCGACTTCAACCGCCATGTAAACTCATCGCGCTACATCGAGCTGTTGCTGAACCGGTGGAGCCTCGATTTCCATGACCGCAACAGGCTGACACGGTTCGAAATAGCCTACCACCACGAAGCCTATTACGACGAAGAGGTGGAAGTGCGTCTTGCCGACGACCCCTCGACCGGTGTAACACGTGCCGAAATCCGCAATAACGGCCGCTCCCTCTGCTGTGCCCTGCTCCGGTTCTCGCCCCGCCTCCCACGAGAGAATGCCTGAAACCACGACCCGGCCGCACACCCAAACCAACCGGCCAGCCTGATTCCGGCCCGGATTGCGTGATTTCCGAAGAATTTTCCGTATCTTTGCACCTCGGAAAAAGACCCACAGCAATGGCCACCACCAGGATAGCCGCGATTATGCGCGCGGGAGCATTCTCCCCCAACCATATAGGCAACGACGCCACGATTATGAACACCGTGGCCGAGCAACTGCGCAAACGCGGCTGCGAAGTCAACATCTACAGCGAGGAACAATTCGGCGCAGGCAACGTCAGCGAGCCTGTAATCATCAACATGTGCCGCGAACAGCGCTCCACGGAATTGCTCCAGCAATTTGAAGACAAAGGCATCCTGGTAATCAATTCCGGTTATGGCATTGAAAACTGCATCCGCGAACGGCAGGCACGCATCCTGCTCGGAAGCAACATCCCATACCCTGAAAGTATAATAGTCGACACCGACGAGGTGGTCAAGCAACGTCTAGCACGCTTGGGCATGCAGCAATGCTGGATAAAGCGGGGGGATTTCCACAACCGCCACGCCGAAGATGTGTCGTATGTACGTTCCGCCCATGAGGCACAGGACGTGTTGCAGGAATATTTCCTGCGCGGGTTCAAACGCGCGGTCATCTCGCGGCACCTTCCCGGCCAGCTCGTAAAATTCTACGGGGTGGACGGCACATCATTCTTCCACTGGTTCAAACCCTTCGAACCCGAAGGGCATAAACCCAGCCGCGAGGAACACCGTGCCACCGACGAGCAACTCAAAGCACTCTGCCGCCGGGCCGCACGCGAACTGGGGCTGATTGTCTACGGGGGGGAATGCATCCTGGCCGACGACGGCACCCTGTCGATTATCGACTTCAACGACTGGCCCAGCTTCTCATCCTGCCGTGCCGAAGCAGCGACAAATATAGCAAAAGCCGTAATGACCGCAATCAAAGAACGCAAAGAGGGAAACAACCTGAAAGCATGACCACCGAAAAAACAGACAACGGCATAACCGGCAACGAACCGCCAGCCTCCTGCAACCGGTCATTCCGGCACCGGGCCACCGATAAATTCCTACACGGGAAGGGCATTTTCACCTTCCTGCGGTCATCCGTATCATCACAAATAGCGTCATGGACCGACATGGGCGTATGCTTCGTGTTCTATGCATGGGTGTTCCTACCCCTTGGCAGCGACCCCATGCGTTCATTCCTGGCAACAGCTATCGGCCTAGTGGTGGGGGGAGTGGTAAACTGCTGTATAAATTACAAATTCACATTCCGGGCGGAACATTGCGCAGTAAAAGCCGTAGCCATAAAATACCTCCTGATATGGGGAGGCAGCTTCATTCTGAACCTCGTAGGCACAACGGCCCTCAACCACCTCCTGCAACAATTCCACTGGCTGGGCAACATCGGGATCCGGCCTGACGGCATATTCGCATTCTCACGTCTGAGCGTGTCGCTTATCGTGTCGCTGGCATGGAACTTCCTATTGCAAAAAAACTTCGTGTACGTATCCACCAAATTCGACCCTTTAGCCATAAAAATCGTGGACGCCGTAACATTCAGGAATCGAAAAAAACAGACAAAATGACCAATAAAAACCGTTACAACAAAGAACGCGACGGCCTTCAGCAAGGAATCTACGCCGTTATCAACCCGTTCGTAAGGCTGTTAATCCGAATGGGCGTAACCCCCAACATGGTCACAACCATCGGCCTGCTAGGCAACCTCGCCGCAGCCGTCATAATAGCCTATGCCGGTTACGACGCACAGGTAAACGGCGTCCCCCGTTTCGACCTTATAACATGGGGTGGTGCCGTCACCATAATATTCTCGCTTTTCGACATGCTCGACGGCCAGGTAGCACGCCTGGGCAACATGGTGAGCCGGTTCGGCGCCCTCTATGATTCCGTGCTCGACCGCTATTGCGAGCTGTTCACCCTGGGGGCACTCAGCTACTGCCTGATTATGAACGGCTACATTGTGGGCGCATTGATAGCATTCGTAGCATTAGTCGGCTCTATTATGGTCAGCTACGTGCGCGCACGCGCCGAAGGCGTGGGGCTTGAATGCAAAGTCGGCTTCATGCAACGGCCTGAACGTGTGGTTGTAACTGCACTGGGATGCCTTGCTTGCGGCATCACCGGCCTGTGCATGCCCAGCCAGCCCGAAGTGGCATTCATAATCCTGGTCATAGCAATGGCTGTAATAGCCGTATTCGCCAACCTCACGGCATTTGCCCGCATCGACGTGTGCCGCCGCGGCCTCAAGAATCAATAACCTCCGACATATCCCGAACTGCCTTGCCAAAACAACGCGAAACCATCATAATGCTGTGTGCCCTGGCCGTGTGGCTGGGGGTGACAGCGGTCTGTGTAGGGTTCCGACCCGAACACCTATGGCTCGGGCTGCTGCTTGCAGCACTTTTCTTCGCCACCCCTGCCACCCGACGGCTCATGGTGGCACTCCTGCCATTCATCCTGTTCGGCATTTCATACGACTGGATGAACATCGTTCACAATTATGAAGTCAACCCGGTCGACATAAAAGGCATAAATGATGCAGAGCGCTCCCTGTTCGGAATCATTTCCGGAGGGGTAACCCTCACACCCAACGAATTCTTTGCACTGCACACATCAAAGATTATGGACTTCCTAGGGGGCTTTTTTTATCTATGCTGGGTGCCTGTGCCAATCATTTACGGATTATGGCTCTATTTCAACAAACAGGAGAAAACATATCTTCATTTCGCCATAGTCTTCCTGTTGGTAAACCTCATCGGGTTCGCAGGTTACTATATCCATCCTGCCGCCCCCCCATGGTATGTGGCAAAATACGGCTTTGATTTCATGCTCGGCACCCCCGGCGACGTGGCAGGGCTCGGCGCATTCGACGAAATGACAGGGCTAGGGATATTCCAAGGGCTTTACGGGCGTAACTCCAACGTGTTTGCCGCAGTGCCGTCGCTGCATTCAGCCTACACGCTTGTGGCATTCATCTATTCACTGCGCTCACGCACACCAATGTGGATACGCATCGCCCTGGCGGTAATCACCCTCGGCATATGGTTTACCGCCGTTTACACCTCCCATCACTACATTATCGACGTATTGCTCGGCATAGCCTGCGCCCTGCTTGGTTTCATAATCTTCGAATACCTGCTGATGCGCATCCCCCCCTTCGCCCGCTTCATCACCCGCTACGCCGCCTACGTATCTCCCCGCCGCTAACGCACGCAATACGCTGTAGAGACGGGATAGCATCCCGTCTCATACCCTGCATACTCATATATCCAGCATATTCATATACCCTCCTCCATGTGCATATACTCATTCATGCGCATATAACCAACATGTGTATATAAACATGTATATCCACGTATAACCTACATACACAACCACACATCCGGCTCATATAATCGTAACATATATCCACAATCCTCACGAGAATTCCCCATTCTGAATCCAACCAGCCACATAACAACCGGGAACATAGTGCCTTGGTTGCATCCAGCCCCAATGATTTCGTGGTACTTTGAGACGGGATGCTATCCCGTCTCTACCATGCCGAAACAAAAAGCTGACGGGCAATGC
>OFFH01000833.1_pt1 | contig 19028 bp, 12 predicted proteins | sample 1521341 | NCBI WGS metagenome assembly OFFH01 (sample SAMEA3504108, study PRJEB24116) | mouse gut metagenome | biome: mouse gut; feature: mouse-associated habitat; material: faeces | place: Denmark | collected 2011 | reverse complement strand
CAAGCCACCGGCTAAGCCGGTGGTCTTGACTGTTGCCGGTTTTTGGGAGGAAAATATTGAAACTATACATTTGCCGCGTTTTGGTGTAATGTCAGATTATTCACCTGCCAGGCAGCGGCAGTAAGGAGGTTGGTTATGAAAGGGAAAACAGCGAAGCCTTCCATGACGAAGGAAGAAAAGAAGAAGTACTGGAAAAAAAGCCTGAAAAGGGATAAGTATCTGATTATCATGATTCTGCCGGTAGTGATTTACTACCTGATATTCTGTTATCTTCCCATGACAGGATTGTGGATGGCTTTTACACAGTATAAAATCGGTTCTGGTTTCAAAGGATTGTTCTTCAGTGATTTTGTGGGCCTGAAATGGTTCCAGCAGTTTTTTGGTTCCGTGTATGCGTGGAGGCTGGTGAGGAATACATTTTTGTTATCTTTCTTTTCCCTGATATTCGGCTTTCCGATTCCCATTATCTTTGCCGTCGCGGTGACGCAGTTAAGGGGGAAACGACTACAGAAAGTGATACAGGTCAGTACATATCTGCCCTATTTTATTTCAACAGTTGTGGTCTGCGGTATGATCAACAACTTCCTGTCTCCCTCCGGCGGTATCATCAACCAGCTGCTGGGAAAACTGGGAATCGATGCCATAAATTTTCTGGGCCTGCCCGAATGGTTCCGGCCCATATATGTCATATCCGGTTCCTGGCAGAGTTTTGGGTTTAACTCCATTATCTTTGTGGCTGCAATCATGGGAATTTCGCCGGATCTGCATGAGGCCATGCGGGTGGACGGTGCGAATAAGCGCCAGGTGATCTGGCATCTGATTCTGCCCAGCATCCGTCCCACCATCATCCTTCTGCTGATTATGACCCTGGGAAATATGATGAGCGTGGGTTTTGAAAAAGTATATCTCCTTTATAATCCTTCCGTGTACGAGACGGCGGATGTGATCCAGACCTATGTGTACAGACAGGGTATTCAGAGCAATAACTACAGTTATGCGACGGCGGTAGGCCTGTTTAACTCAGTGGTCAACTTTACGATTGTATTTCTGGCAAACCGGCTGAGCCGTAAAGTCACGGATACCTCAATCTGGTAAAGATAAAAAACCTGGAATAGGAGGACTGAAGGCATGATAAAACAAATCAAAAACCAGACCATAGGCGACAACATATTTGACGGTATTGTGGCAATTCTGCTTCTGCTGGCGGTGCTGGTCTGTGTGTATCCTTTTTTATATGTGGTGAGTGTGGCACTGAGTTCCGGCGAGGCGGTGAACAAAGGACTGGTGACCCTTCTGCCGGTGGATTTGAACCTGGATGCCATGAAGACCGTTCTGAAATATGAGCAGCTGTGGATATCCTATGGAAACACCATATTTTATACCATTGTAGGTACCATATTGAATGTGGCGTTTACCTGCCTGGCGGCATATCCCCTGTCAAAGAGGACATTTTGCTTCCGAAAGCCGCTGAACTTCCTGCTGGCGTTTACCATGTATTTTTCGGGAGGACTGATTCCCATTTATATCGTGGTGACCAGCCTGGGATTATACAACAAACGGCTTGCCATGCTGGTGCCGGTTCTGGTAAGTGCATATAATGTGATGATCTGCCGTTCCGCATTCGAATCTATCTCGGATGAATTGTTTGAGGAGGCAGAACTGGAGGGGGCCAATGATTTCCTGATCATGCATAAAATTGCAATCCCCCTGATCAAGCCCACCCTGGCGGTGCTGACATTATATTATGCGGTGGCAAGATACAATGATTTCTTCAACGCCATGCTGTATATCAGCGACAAGAAACTGGAGCCCCTGCAGCTGTTCTTAAGACGAATCCTGCTGGAAGCGTCCACGGAGATCATGCAGACCACCAGTATCAGTATGGCGGCGGCCAGCCAGTCCACTTTGCAGGTGAGATATGTGTGTATCGTGGTGTCGGTGGTACCCATCATGCTGGTGGTGCCCTTTGTCCAGAAGTATCTGGTGGAAGGAACCATGCTGGGAGCAGTGAAGGGGTAACGGGACGGCGGATGCGCGGTCCGGTACGGGGGGCAGGGCCTGCCCCGGGGAAATAGAAAAAAGGATGTTGCTGTGTGCAAATACAGTTAAAATACATCAAAGGTAAGTTCGGCGGAAACGCCGGCAGAGACGCCGCGAGGCGAGTAAAATAAGGAGGATGGAAAAATGAAGAAGAGAAAATTGCTGGCTCTGGGACTGGCTGCTGCCATGATGGCAGGATGCCTGACAGGATGTGGAAACGATGCCGCAAACGGCAGCTCGGAAGAAAGCACGACGAGTTCCGGGGAATCTTCCAGTGATGCCGGAAGTGAAGAGGGAAGCGAGACCGGAGAGGAAGCGTCAGGAGAAGCTTCTGGGGAAGCATCCGGCGGAAGTGAAGGCGGATTTACTTATACCGGAGAGGCTCCCATCACGGATACGGACGCCACACTGAAGATTCTTGCCGAGACATCAAACTATACTACCGTGGATATCAAGAGCGCTCCGATCGTGGAGACAGTGGTGGCCAACGCCGGTGTCCAGGTGGACTGGGATTTGCATGACTATGGCACCTATGCCGATTCCGTGGGGCCCATGCTTACCACAGGCCAGGCGGATGCAGACATTATACTGCTTCCGGACCAGGATCCCAATCAGACTTACATTAAGTCAGGGATTTTTGAGCCGCTGGATACACATTTTGACGAAATGCCGAATTTCACCAAATGGCTGGATGCAAATCCCGTCATCAAGGCTGAGCTGACGGCAGAAGACGGACATATTTACTATGTTCCCGGAACCAATGTGGGCAAGGACTATCAGCCGGTGCTGATGTACAACCAGAAATGGCTGGACAAGGCAGGCAAGGAAGCGCCTACCACCCTGGATGAGTTTGTGGAACTGCTCCGTTATTATAAGGAGAATGACATGAATGACAACGGGGATGCAAGTGATGAAATTCCCATGAGTATTATGTCGTCTTTCCTGCCCTATATGTTCGGACCTGCTTTCGGACTTGATCTTGTGAGCGGATTCCAGGCAGATGAGAGCGGCAATGTGACCTATGCCGCAGCAGACAGCGAAAAGTATAAAGCATATCTGGAATTCCTGAACGGATTATACAATGAAGGGCTTCTGGAAGTGGAATATACTTCCCTTGACAGAGACCAGATTACCACACGTATTGCAAATGACACCACAGGCGTGACTTATGACTTCAGCTGGTCCATGTCCATGACTTTCAGCCCTGCCCTTCCCGGCTATGACGGAACAAAGGAAACCGCTTTTGTGGGCGCGGCTCCTCTTTCCGGAGATTTTGAAGGATACTATGTAGGACGTGTGGAACTGGGAAATATGTTCGGCGTCAGCTCTAAATCTTCCAACATTGCACTGGCATGCAGATTCCTGGATTATGCCATGAGTGAAAGCTGCCAGACCATGTATCAGTGGGGTATTGAGGGCGAGAGCTACACTGTGAACGCGGATGGATCAAAATCTTTCACAGAGCAGGCAAATGACAATGACTGGCTGCAGCAGCTGGGAATCAATCCTTCCTTCGTATTCCCCGCACAGCAGTCCGTAGAGTCCACGGATGTGCTGGTGGCTGACTGGCACGCAGAATGCAACGCTTGGCAGAGACAGTACGTGGTAGATCCCTGGCCGTTTGTATATGCGACGGATGAGGAGTCTTCCGTAATCAATACTTACATGACCGACATCGAGACTTACGTAAACGAGAACGCAACTGCATTTATCACAGGTACCAAGGGAATGGATCAGTTTGACAGCTATATCACCGGACTGGATGCACTGAACCTGGCAGAGGTACTCACTGTGAAGCAGGGACAGTATGCAAGATATCTGGCAGCATTGAATTAATCGCCGGATCAGACAAAAAAGAACGTTTTTTTGGGGGACACTTCGCGGGAAGTGTCCCCTTTTTCTGCGCAGGCCCGTATACAAAGTGCGACTCTTCGCACCCGGAATTATGCCGCTAAAGCAGCGTACGGGCTGCGCGGCGGGTAGGGGAGAAGAGCATTCCCCTGCTGGATTGCGCCCCTTCTTCCCTGCCCATTGGAAAATATTGTCATATTTGATCGGGACAGCTTTCCCGTGAAATATAGGTGACAGGTATCACTTTGGAGGTTATGCCGCATCCGGAGGCATGCATCTGACGGTGCATGAGCCGGGTACATTCCGAGGCGACCGTCTCCAGGGGAAGATGCACCACGGATAAGGCGGGGGTGCAGACTTCGCTGATGTCCAGGGCAGAGTCCCCGATGGCGATGAATTCCAGATTCCCGGGGAAAGGGATTTTCAGCTCGGAAAAGACCCGGAGGGATCCCAGGGCCAGCCCCTCCCGCATATAGAGGATGCAGTCCGTCTCCGGATGGGCCTTGAGAAGTTCCAGGGTTTTCTCATAGCCGCTTCTGGCGGTAGGTTCACAGCAATAGACCAGGGGTTCGTCCATATCCCTGGAACGGCAGGTATAGGCGAAGAGATTCTGCCGGATGCTCATGCCGCTGAATGTGGGCAGGGTGGTGACCACCGCCGGATGCTTTTTGCCGTGGGAAGCGAAGATTTCCCCGGGTATGGAGCCGATGGAACGGTCATCCATGACCACACTGGAATATTTCCTGGAATACCGGTTGTAGAGGATGAGGGGACGGGGGAAGCTGCCGGCCTCCAGATATTCCAGATCCTCCTCGGCCGCATTGCACACAAGGATACCGTGGCAGGAAAGAAGCAGCTCATCCTTCATGGCAGACCGGAGCGCACCGGGTCTGTAGGACTGGAGCAGAACCTCGAAGGGAAGACTTTCCCTCTCAATGGCAGCCTCGATGCCCCGGAAAAAGCGCAGCATGGTCTGGGCCCGGGTGTCTGCCACCCAGAAGATGAGGATTCGGTAGGAAAACGTGCCTCCCCCTTTTTTCAGGCTTATGGCCTGGAGATTGGGAAGATATCCCAGGCGCTGCGCGATCTGCAGTACCCGCTGTTCCGTCAGGGCAGATATTTTCCGTTCTTTGGATTTATTGTTCAGTATCAGGGAGACAGTGGTGGGAGATACTTTTGCCTCCCGGGCAATTTCTTTGATTGTAACCATAATAACGCTCCTGTTCAAGTGGTCAAAGTAAGGCTTCCTGGCTGTGGTGATGTGTTTCCGGCGGTTCATTCCGGCTGCCGGCCTGCAGAAAGCCAGTGGGAGCAGGACTTTCCGGGAGAGTCTGCGGGAGACGGACACCGGGGATCCGCCCGGCCTTTTGGGAAACGGCCCGGAGACGGCAGGGATGAACGATTGAGCTCTTGTTAGTATGCTACAACGAAACGGAACATTGGTCAAGAAAAATAGAGCCGGAAAAGCAGGGGAAGACATTCTGCCGGGTAATAAGATATCTTTTGACAGTGAATAGGTTAAACGGAAGGATTGACAAAGGGGATATAAAAAGGTATCATAATGAGACAAAAAAACTAAAACGTTAAACCCCCTTGAAAAGAGGAAAAAGATAGATTACACTGTAAGGAGGGCGCTATGGGAAAAGTGATAATCGGAGGAGGACAGGGCTTCTGGGGAGACAGCAATGACGCCGCCATACATATGGTCCGACACAGCAATATCAATTACATGGCCTGCGACTATCTGGCGGAACTGACCATGTCCATTATGGCCAGGCAAAAGAAGAAGAATCCAAAGGCAGGATATGCAAGGGACTTTATCGACATGATGAGGGAGTGCGGAAAAGAGGCCTATGAAAAGCAGATCAAAATACTGACCAATGCGGGCGGCATGAATATCGAAGAGCTGGTGGCGGCCCTGGCGGCCCAGGCATGGGAACAGGGACTGGGAGGGATGAAAATCGGTTATGTGACCGGGGACGAGATTTCGGACCGGATCCCGCAGCTTCTGCGGGAAGGCGTTTCCTTTGAGAATATGGATGATGGGGGAGATTTCCGGGAAATTCAGGACAAGGTTTTTCACGCCAATGTCTATTTTGGACATGAGCCCATTTTGGACTGTCTGAAGCAGGGGGCAGACATGATTGTCACGGGACGTTCCACGGATTCTGCCCTGTTTCTGGCACCCTGCATGTATGAACTGGACTGGGAGGCAGACGACTGGGATAATCTGGCCAGGGGCATCATGGCAGGGCATCTGCTGGAATGCGGGGGCCAGGGAGCCGGCGGAAACTATGACTACGGCTGGAGGGACGTGCCCGGGATGGACGAACTGGGATTTCCCATTGCAGAGGTAACGGAAGATAATTTTGTCATCACAAAGGCCCCGGACTGCGGCGGCGTGATCTGTGAACAGTCCTGCAAAGAGCAGTTTCTCTATGAGGTGCATGATCCTGCCAATTATCTGACCCCGGACGTGACGGTGGACATCAGCCAGGCAACCCTGACCCAGACCGGGGAAAACCGGGTCAGGGTGGGAAATATCCGGGGCAAAGAGCGTCCCGGGATGCTGAAGCTCTCCCTGGGGTACCACGCCGGGTACAAGGTGGCGGGGATGCTGAGCTTTGCCTGGCCGGATGCCTATGAGAAAGCACAGTACGCTGCGGATATTATCCGGAAGAAGCTTGCGCGTAAGAATCTGGCGGCGGAGGAAATCCGGATTGACTATATCGGCGTAAACGCCCTGCATCTGGGGGTGGCGGAGATGGATCCGGAGAAACTGAAAGATTTAAATGAAGTGGTGATGCGTATCGCCGTTCGGACACTGACCAAAGAGGAGGCTTACAAACTGGTGCCGGAGATTGCGCCGCTGCAGCTGAACGGCCCGCCCGGAGCGAGCTTTTTCGGCGGCAGGGCCAAGGTACAGGAAGTGCTGGGGCTGTGGCCCTGCCTGATACCCAGGGACGCGGTAAAGTTAGAGAGCCATATTTTGAAGGTGGGATAGCATAAAAGGAGGTGCAGCCAGTATGGAGATATATCTGAATCAGATTGCCCACGGCAGATCCGGGGACAAGGGGGATACCAGCAATGTGTGTGTCTTTGCCAGGAAGCCGGAGTATTACGGCATTATTGCCAGGGAGGTGACGCCGGAACGGGTGAAGGCTTATTTCGGCGATATGGTCAGGGGTGAAATCATACGCTACGATGTGCCCTCCCTGCAGGGATTTAATTTTGTCATGAAGCATGCCCTTGGAGGCGGCGCCACGCATTCCCTGCGGCTTGACAGTCTTGGAAAGTCCATGGGGAGCGCCTTTTTGCGGATGAAGATTGAAGTGGCAGAAGGAGAGTGCTGAAAATGGCGGAACATGCGGCTTTGGAAAATCTGGTGGTGCTTGACTTGTGCCGTGTGATTGCCGGTCCCTTCTGCGGGGCCATGCTGGCGGATCTGGGCGCCACGGTCATCAAGATAGAGATGCCGGGAAAAGGTGACGACGCCAGGGCCTACGCTCCCCATCTGAACGGGGAGAGCCTGTACTATTCCAATCTGAACCGAAATAAATATGGAATGACTCTGGACATGAAACAGGAAGCGGGAAAAGAAATCCTCCGGGAACTGGCGGAAAAGGCAGACATTCTGATCGAGAATTTCCGTCCCGGCGTCATGGACCGGCTGGGTCTTGGCTATGAGGAACTGAAAAAAGTAAATCCGCGGCTGATTTACGGGGCCGTCAGCGGTTTTGGCAGTTACGGGCGTTACCATGACAGACCGGGATACGACATCATTGCCCAGGCCATGGGCGGACTGATGAGCATCACGGGGCAGAAAGGGGATCCCCCCACCCGTTCCGGCAATGCCATGGGGGATATTCTGGGGGGACTGAATCTGACCATAGGTGTCCTGGCTGCCGTGAACGCAAGGAGCATTACCGGGGAAGGGCAGAGAGTGGACGTGGCCCTGACAGACTGTGTGGTGGCCAGCCTGGAGCAGGCCGTACAGCGTTATTCCGTGTCAGGCCGGGTGCCCGGGCGCCGGGGAAATTCCTATGAGGCCATCGCCCCCTACGATACCTACCGGGCGAAGGACGGCTATGTGGTAATCGGCTGCGGGAATCAGAAACTGTATGAGCATTTCTGCAGAAATATCCTTGGCAGGCCGGAACTGGCGGAGGATGAAAGATTCCTGACGGTACCCCTGCGAGTGGAGAATAATCTGGTTTTAAAGGAATACTTCGAAGAGTGGACCCGGGGGAAATCCGTGATGGAAGTGACGGACATTCTGCTGAAAGAAGGGATTCCCGCAGGGCCCATCTATGACCTGAAAAATATTTTCCAGGATGCCCATATCGCAGTGGACAGGGAGATGCTGGTAGAGACCACCCACCCGGTGATGGGAAAGATTGTGCTGAACGGGAATCCGGTAAAACTGATGGGTACCAGGCCCAATGTGACCAGGAAGCCCTCCCCCGTGCTGGGGGAGGATAACAGGAAAATCCTTCTGGATTTTCTGGGCAAGACAGAAGAAGAATACAAGGCCCTGGAAGCCGTAAAGGTGATATAAAGAGGCGGCATGCTGCCGGGAGGAAAGGTGCCTGCAGACAAAACAGTAACCAAAAACCGGGAAAGAAATCCGGGAAATAACAATATATCAAATATAACAAAACGGAGGCGGTAAGTATGGAGAAAAAATTTATCTATGATGAGCAGACAGCTGTGGTGGAGACCGGAAAAGGAAAAGTGAGAGGGTACTTTTACGACGACATGTATATTTTCAAGGGCATCCCCTATGCAAAAGCCAGAAGATTCCATGCGCCGGAACCGGTGGAACCCTGGGAGGGCGTGTTCCAGGCTGTCAGCTACGGCTGTGTATGTCCCCTTCTGGATCTGCCCAAACCCGGAGGCGAGCTGATGGTGCCCCATCGGTTCTGGGTCATGGACGAGGACTGTCTGAACCTGAACATCTGGAGTCCGGGTCTGGACGGGGAAAAGCGCCCGGTGATGGTGTGGCTTCACGGGGGCGGTTTTTTCGCAGGCTCCTCCATCGAGCAGATTGCCTATGAGGGCGAGAACATGTGTAAACTGGGCCAGGTGGTGGTAGTGTCCGTGAACCACAGGCTGAATATTCTGGGTTATTGTGACCTGTCTCCCTTTGGAGAGGAATATGCCAACTCCGGAAACGCGGGAACCGACGATCTGGTGGCGGCGCTGAAATGGATTCATGACAACATCGAAAGCTTCGGCGGAGATCCGGAGAATGTGATCATATTCGGGCAGTCCGGCGGCGGAGCCAAGGTGACCACCCTGCTGCAGACACCGGCGGCAGACGGTCTGTATGCCAAGGGCATCAACATGAGCGGCGTCATCGGAGGCGCGCTGGCAGACGCCGGGGGAAACGGCGAGAAACTGGTCCGGGCATTGATGGAAGAGCTGAAGGCGGAGGATGTGAAGGCGCTGGAGACGGTGCCCTACGACGCCCTGGCGGCGGCCTACAACAAGGTGAAGCCAGCCCTGGAAAAAGCAGGGGAATATGTGGGCGGCTCTCCTCATCCCAACGCATTTTACCTGGGCGAGCCTGTGGCCAACGGATTCCGGAAGGAGACGGAGCATGTGCCCCTGATGGTGGGCAGTGTGTTCGGGGAATTCGGCTCCTTCGCTCCCACACCCTATAAACGCCGGGAGATGACACCGGAGGCAGGCGCAGCCTTCGTGGAGGAAGAAGTGGGGACGGAAGAGGCCGGGGAACTGATCCGGCTGTTCCAAAAGGCATATCCGGAAAGGAATCCGGTGGACATCATGACCATGGACTTCATTTTCCGGACACCCGAAATCGACTATATCAGGGCCAGGAGCAGCTGCAGCGGCGGCACATGGTCTTATCTTTTCAATCTGGACATGAACTTTGACGGCGGGCGCACTCCCTGGCATTGTGCGGATATCCCGTATTTCTTCCACAATACGGAGCTTGCGCCTTACACCCAGGAGGAAGGCGTCACCGAAAAGGTGGAGAAACTGATTTTCGATTCCGTCATGGCATTTGCCAGGAACGGGAATCCGGAGAATCCGGAAATGCCCTGCTGGCCCGCCTGCACGCCGGAGAAAGAGTACACTCTGGTTATCGGAAAAGACAGCCGGGTGCGGGAGAACTTTGACCATGAATTGATTCCGGTGCTTGGAAAATGTATGGGACCCGTGTACGCCAGAAACATGGAGAAGCGGATGAAGGACGTGCAGCACTGAAAACGGAAAAAAGATAATAAGATGACACGGAAAGGTATGGTTATATTTATGGCAAAATTTTTTGCATCCACAAGCCCGGAAATCAGCGGGCGGGAAAAACGGAATATGGAACGGGCAAGAAAAATTGCCTCCCAGGGCATGGTGCTGTTGTCCAACAACGGCGCACTGCCCCTGGCCGGGGGCGGAAAAATTGCCCTGTTCGGCAATGGCGGAAGGAAGACCGTAAAGGGAGGCACAGGCTCCGGGGACGTGAACAGCAGGTTTGTAGTGAACGTGGAGCAGGGACTGGAGGAAGCCGGTTTTCAGGTGACCACCGGGGACTGGCTGGACCGTTACGACAAGGCGGTGGAGGAAGCCAGGGCTGCCTACGGGGAAGAGATGAGGGCAGCGGTGGAAGGCAGCGGCGTCATGCCCATCCTGTATCTTTTTGACCACCCTTTCAAAGAGCCTGCGGTGCCCCCGGTGACGGAGGAGGACTGCCGGAAAGCCGATACGGATACGGCGCTGTTCATAGTGGCCCGGAATTCCGGAGAAGGGAAGGACAGAAGGCCGGTGGCCGGAGAGTACGGACTGTTCCCGGAAGAGGAAGAAAACATACGGATACTCAGAAAGCATTTCCGGAAAGTCATTATCATCCTGAATGTGGGCAGTGTGGTGGATACCGGATTTCTGCGACGGGAATCGGGAGCGGATGCCATACTGCTGATGAGCCAGGCGGGCAATATCGGCGGGTATGCCCTGGCGGATGTGCTGACCGGACAGGTGACTCCCGGCGGCAAACTTACCACCACCTGGGCAGAACGCTATGAGGATTATCCCGGGGCAGCCAGTTTCAGCCATATGAACGGTGATGTGGATGATGAGCACTATGAGGAAGGCATCTATGTGGGTTACCGGTATTTCGACAGTTTTAATATCACGCCGGCCTATCCTTTCGGCTTTGGCCTGTCCTACACCACTTTCCGGATGGAGACGGAGCGCGTGGAGGCAGATGGGGAAAAGGTATCCCTGAAGGTGAGGGTCACCAACACAGGAGACCGGTATGCGGGAAAAGAAGTGGTACAGGTATACTATTCCGCACCCTGGGGGAAACTGGAAAAACCTTATCAGGAACTGGCGGCTTTCGGGAAGACCGGGGAACTGGCACCGGGAGAATCCCAGTGTCTGGAAATTTCATTTCCCACTACGCGCATGGCTTCCTATGACCAGGAGCAGGCTTCCTGGATTCTGGAAAAAGGAGAGTACTGTATCCGCGTGGGAAACAGCTCCCGGAATACATCCGTGGAAGCAGTCCTTGTGCTGGATGGGGACGCGGTGACGGAGAAGCTTTCCAACCGCCTTGTCCTGGACTGTGACATGAAAGAGCTGTCCGTCAAAGGGCGGATTTCCTACAGCTATGAAGGGGAGCAGGAACAGAGAAAAGCGGCTCCCAGGATTACCATCGACGCAGGTACGATTTCCTGCAGGGAAGCCGTGTACCGGAAGGAAAATCCCCAGCTGCCTCCTGCCCCGGGAGAGAAGATCACCATGGATGACGTGCGCTCGGGCAGGGCTTCCCTGGAGGCATTGACGGCACAGCTGACGGTGGAGGAGATGGCAGAACTCTGTGTGGGAACCGCCAGAGGCGGCATGGGCGGCAACTCCGTCATCGGTGCGGCTTCGGCAGCCTGCCCCGGCGCGGCGGGGGACACTACCTCCAGAATGATAGAGGACCGCAATATCCGGAACATGATTCTGGCAGACGGCCCCGCAGGGCTGCGGCTTTCCAGACATTTTTCGGCAGACAGGGATGGAAACCTGATTCCCGGCAGCGAAGATTCTTCCCTGGCGGAACTGGGAATGCTTGCGGGAGGAAACAAAAAACCCGTGATTCCGGAGGATGCGGTGACATACTACCAGTACTGTACCGCAATCCCCATCGCCACCCTGCTGGCCCAGACCTGGGATATGGAAACCGTTGCGGAGGCAGGGGATATCGTAGGCGGGGAGATGGAAGAACTGGGTGTGACCCTGTGGCTTGCACCGGGGATGAACATTCACAGAAATCCTCTGTGCGGACGAAATTTTGAGTATTATTCCGAAGATCCGCTGATTGCGGGAAGCTGCGCCGCGGCAGACACCCTGGGAGTGCAGAAGCACCGGGGCGTGGGCACTACCATCAAGCATTTTGCCTTCAACAATCAGGAGGACAACCGGATGCATGTAAACGCCCACATCGGGGAGAGGGCCATCCGGGAGATTTATCTGAAATGTTTTGAGATAGCGGTGAAAACTGCCCAGCCCATGTCCATCATGACCTCCTACAACCTGATCAACGGTACCCACACGGCCAACAGCTATGACCTGCTGACTGCCATTGCCAGAGAGGAATGGGGCTTCGGGGGAATCATCATGACAGACTGGGGCACTACGGGGAGCATTGAGATGAACCCCGGACAAAAATTCAAGTACGGCTGTTCCAATGCGGCAGGCTGTGTCCGGGCAGGCAATGATCTGACCATGCCAGGCAGCCAGGCGGACGTGGATGAGATTATCCGTTCCGTGGGTGCGGCAGCGGGAGAGGTGAGCTGTCCCATTACCATGGGGGATCTGCAGGCCTGTGCCGGGAGAATGCTGAATATCATTGCACGAAGTTCCGTTTATGAGGATGCGGCGGCTTATCAGGTGCTCTGATGGGATATTATGAGGAAGCGGACAAGGACAGTGTCCGTGTTTCCCGAATCGCAATAAGGAGTGGCTGCTGTCAGGGCCATTCCTTTTTGCCTGAATGCGTAAGGGCAGGAACAATGCTTTAGCATAGAAGCAGGATGGAGGTACGGGATGAAATTTCAAAACGGATGTTGGCTGTTAAAAGAGGGATTTGCAAGTTTTTCTCCCCAGCAGATATACGACTGTAAAATCACCGGGGAGGAAGTGGTGATCTGTGCCCCCACGGCCGTGGTGAACGGCCGGGGCAATACCATAGACGGCATCAATCTGACGTTGCGGATTACGGCGCCCCTGCCGGAAGTGATCCGGGTGCAGACCTGGCATCACAGGGGAGCCGTAAAGAGGGGGCCGGAATTTGAACTGACTCCGGTGACGGCGGACCAAAAAAGTCCCCTGGAAGTGGAGGAGACGGAGGCTGCCATAACCGTCAGGAGCGGGCACCTGAGCCTGGTGATTGGCAGGCAGCCCTTTGACATGCGCTACCAGCGGGACGGAAAGCTTCTGACCAGGAGTGTTCCCAGGGATCTGGCCTTTATAAAGGAAAACTGGAAGGGCATGGCTTATGACAGGGGCGCGGGGGCTTATATGCGCCAGCAGCTTGGACTGTCGGTGAACGAACAGATTTACGGTCTGGGCGAGCGGTTCGGGGCCTTTGTAAAAAACGGTCAGTCCGTGTCGGTCTGGAATGAGGACGGCGGTACCAGCACGGAGCAGTCTTATAAGAATATTCCTTTTTACTTGTCCAGCAGAGGTTACGGGGTCTTTGTGAACCATCCCCAGCGGGTGGAATTTGAGGTGGGGACGGAGCAGGTGAATAAGGTTGCGTTTTCCGTGGAGGGAGAATGCCTGGATTATTTTGTCATGGCCGGGCCGGACGGAAAGGCAGTTCTGGAACGGTATACGGATCTCACGGGCAAACCCGCCCTGCCGGCGCCGTGGACCTTCGGACTGTGGCTGTCCACTTCCTTTACCACGGATTATGACGAGGAGACGGTGATGGGTTTTATCGACGGCATGCTGGAACGGGGAATTCCACTGTCGGTATTTCATTTTGACTGCTGCTGGATGAAGGAATTTCACTGGACGGATTTCATCTGGGACGAGGCGGTATTTCCGGATCCGGAAGGGATGCTTGCCAGGATCAGGGCAAAGGGCATCAAAGTCTGTGTGTGGATCAATCCCTATATAGGCCAGGAGTCGGCGCTTTTTGAGGAAGGGGTGCGGGAAGGCTATTTCCTGAAACGGCCCAACGGTGATGTGTGGCAGTGGGATATGTGGCAGTCCGGAATGGCGATTGTGGACTTTACCAACCCGGAGGCGGTCAAATGGTACCAGCGGGGGCTGGAGAAGCTGCTGGATATGGGCGTGGACTGCTTTAAAACGGATTTCGGGGAGAGAATCCCCACGGAGGTGGTCTGGCATAATGGGGCGGACCCCATGAAAATGCATAATTTTTATCCCTATCTTTACAATCAGGCGGTGTTTGAGCTTCTGGAGAGGAAGCGGGGAAAGGGGGAGGCAGTGCTGTTTGCCCGTTCCGCCACGGCAGGAGGACAGAAGTTCCCGGTGCACTGGGGCGGGGACTGCTGGTCGGATTACGAGTCCATGGAGCAGAGTCTCCGGGGAGGCCTGTCCCTGACCAGTTCCGGATTCGGATTCTGGAGTCATGATATCGGCGGCTTTGAGAGCAAATCCACGCCGGATGTATATAAAAGATGGTGTGCCTTCGGGCTGCTTTCCACCCATTCCAGACTGCATGGTTCCTCTTCCTACAGGGTGCCCTGGCTTTACGATGAAGAAAGTGTGGACGTGGTCCGCTTTTTCACCGGGCTGAAGGCGTTGCTGATGCCTTATCTGTACCGGAATGCCATAGAGACTTCCCGGACGGGGGTGCCCATGATGCGGAGCATGGCCCTGGAATTTCCGGATGACAGAAACTGTGCATATCTGGCGGGGCAGTATATGCTGGGAGATTCCCTGCTGGTGGCGCCGGTGATGAACCAGGAGGGGATGGCGGAATATTATCTGCCCGGGGGAGAGTGGACCCATTTCCTTACCGGAGAGGCCAGGGAAGGCGGCAGATGGTACAGGGAGAAACAGGACTATCTTGACATTCCCCTTTATGTGAGGGATCATTCCGTGGTGGCCGTGGGTGCATGTTGCCAGGGACCGGTCTATGATTACGCGAAAGACGTGACTTTCCGGGTATATGCACTTTCAGATGGGAGCGAAGCGGGGACAGTGGTCTATGACGGAAAAGCAAATCAGGATACCCTGGTGCAGATAGCGCGCAGGGACAGGGAATATCAGGTGGATGTGACCGGGGAGAAGCCCTGCAGGGTGGAACTGATCAATGCGGGAACCATAGCGGAGGTCCATGGGGCGGAAGCGGTGAACCGGGGCAGGAACATTATTCTTTCCTTTGAAAAGGACGGGCTTGCCACGGTCTGCGTGAAATGAAAAAAGGCCGGCAGGCGCAGGGCATGAAGGGATTTTATGCCGGAAAAAGCAGCAGAAAGGAGAAAAGGATGGGGAACAGGATTTTCGACAGGGAGCAGTATGCCAGGACGGCCAGGGCAGTGGCGGCAGAGGGCGTGGTTATGCTGCGCAATGAAGGAGCGGTGCTGCCTTTGGGGGAAAAAGAAAAAATCGCCTTGTTCGGCAGGGGACAGTTCCATTATTATAAGAGCGGCACTGGTTCCGGCGGCATGGTGAACACCAGTTATGTGACCGGTATCAGGGAGGCTCTGGAGAACAGCAGTTTTGTGCTGAACCAAAAGCTGAAGGCAGTGTATGAGGAGTGGCTGAAGGACAATCCGTTTGATGCGGGGGCAGGCTGGGCCGGGGAACCCTGGTTTCAGAAAGAGATGCCGCTGACGGAGGAAGTGGTTGCCGAGGCCGGGAAAGAATCTGACACGGCTGTCATTGTTCTGGCCAGGACAGCCGGGGAGGATCAGGATAACAAGGCCCAGGAGGGGAGTTTTCTGCTCACCAAAGACGAGGAGGAAATGCTGCGGCTGGTTTGCGGCGCTTTTGTGCGCACGGTGGTGCTGCTGAATGTGGGAAATATTATCGACATGAAGTGGGTAAAGCGCTATGAGCCGTCAGCGGTTCTGTATGTGTGGCAGGGCGGCCAGGAGGGCGGAAACGGTGTGCTGGATGTGCTTTCCGGCAGGGTGTGTCCTTCCGGAAAACTCACGGACACCATCGCCTGGGATATTGAAGACTATCCTTCCACCCGCAATTACGGGGATAAGAAGCGGAATTTTTACCAGGAGGACATCTATGTAGGATACCGGTATTTCGAGACTTTTGCCAGGGATAAGGTGCTCTATCCTTTTGGCTTCGGGCTTTCCTATACCACCTTTGCCCTGGAAGCGGAGATGGCGGGGGAGGCAGTGGCAGAAGGGGCGGAAACGGAAACCATGGCCGCCTTCCGGGTGAAAGTTACCAATACGGGAGCCGTTCCGGGAAAGGAAGTGGTGCAGGTTTATTGCCAGGCGCCCCAGGGCGCGCTGGGAAAGCCGGCCAGGAGCCTGTGCGGTTTTGCCAAGACAGAAGTGCTTGCACCGGGTGAATGTGCGGTTCTGGAGATGGAAGTGCCACGGCATACCCTGGCTTCCTATGACGACAGCGGCGCTGCGGGATATAAGTCCTGCTGGGTGCTGGAAGCGGGAGAGTATCGTTTCTATGTGGGAACGGATGTGAGGAGCGCTTCTTTTGCGGGCAGTATGGCACTGGAGGAAACCAGGGTGGTGGAACGGCTGGAGGAGGCCTGCGCGCCGGTGACGGCATTTGACAGGATGAAACCCCTGGCCTGCGAAGACGGCAGTTTCCGGATAGGCTATGAGGCCGTGCCCCTGCGCAGCCAGGATCCCGGAGAGCGGAGAAATGCCCGTCTGCCGGAGTGCGGGGCGGCCGGGGAAGGTGCAGAAGGCGGGAAGAAGACCATCTGCACCGGGGACCGGGGCTACAAGCTTCATGATGTGGAGTCGGGAAAGGTGACCATGGAGGAGTTCCTGGCGCAGCTTACGGACGAGGACTTATGCTGTATGGTCCGGGGAGAGGGGATGTGTTCTCCCAAGGTGACGCCGGGAACGGCAGCGGCTTTCGGGGGCGTTTCGGAAAGCTTAAAGGGCTACGGGATTCCCTGCGGGTGCTGTGATGACGGACCCTCCGGTATGCGTCTTGACAGTGGGATGAAGGCATTCAGCCTGCCTAACGGAACCTTGCTTGCCTGCACATTTAATACGGAACTGGTAGGGGAGCTGTATGCCTTTACCGGGATAGAAATGATCAAAAACAAGGTGGACGCACTGCTTGGCCCGGGGATGAACATCCACAGGCATCCCTTAAACGGAAGAAACTTTGAGTATTTTTCAGAGGACCCGCTTTTGACAGGGAAGATGGCGGCGGTACAACTGCGCGCGCTGCATCAGGCCGGCGTTACCGGCACGATCAAACACTTTTGCGCCAACAATCAGGAAACAGGCCGCCATACCATAGATTCGGTGGTATCGGAAAGGGCGCTTCGGGAGATTTACTTAAAAGGGTTTGAGATTGCGGTGAAGGAAGGGAATGGGGACAGCATCATGACCACCTATGGTGCGGTAAACGGCCTGTGGACTGCCGGGAGCTATGACTTGAATACCACGATCCTGCGGGGAGAATGGAAGTTTGACGGGTTCGTGATGACGGACTGGTGGGCTATGATCAATGAGGAAGGAAAGGCAGCGGATAAGACCAATTTTGGAGCTATGGCAAGGGCGCAGAACGATGTATATATGGTATGCCAGCAGTCTGACGGGGATGAAAACCAGGACAATACTCTTGACTGCCTGAAAGAGGGGAGTCTTACGGTGGGTGAGCTGCAAAGAAATGCGGGGAACATATGCCGGTTTTTGATGGGAACCCATGCTTTCCGGCGGATGAATAAAAATCAGGTGGAAGTAGAGACGGTAGGAGAGAGCGCCGGGTCCATATTGAAGGAACAGGAGGTTGTCTATTACCAGATAAAAGATGAGCTTACTATTAACCTGGAGGGGGTAAGTTCAGGAAAGGGCAGTGATTTTGTGTTTGCCCTTAACATGGACCGGGTCGGAGGATACCGGGTGATGTTGACGGCCAAGTCGGATTTGGGAGAGTTGGCCCAGATTCCGGTGACCTTGTTTTACCAGAGTGTTCCGTTTGCGGTTTTTACCTTTAACGGAGCCGGCGGGGAGTGGAATAAGCTGGAGAAAAAGACGGTGCTTAAGAATAAATATTCCGTCATGCGCTTATACTTTGGCCAAAACGGCCTTGTGCCCAAGGAGATCCATTTCAGCTTTGATAAACCGCTGGATGAAATTACGGACGAGGAATCCTATATAAGGTCATAGGGGAACCTTTTCGGCGCTTTGGCATAGGATAAAGTAATGCGGGTTTTGGGCGTAAGCGCCCTGATGGGGAAGCGTGAAAAGGATTTTAATTGCCGGAGAAACCGGAAAAACGGGAAATTATGAAGACGCGATGCGGCAGCTGGGGGCATATCCGGTGACCGCATTGCATGTGCCTGATATTTCAAAATATGACGGGCTGCTTTTGCCCGGGGGTGGTGACATCGACCCAAGACTTTTTGGACAGATCGCAAGGGGAACACGGTCCTTTGATCCCGTGCTTGACCGGATACAGCTTGCAATCCTGCGGGCTTTTGTGTGGGAGAGAAAGCCGGTGTTTGGCGTGTGCAAGGGGATGCAGCTGATCAATATCTTTTTTGGCGGCGATATGTTTCAGGATCTTGCCGGGGCAAAAGCTCATGAATATATAGGGAAAGACCAGCACCATGGATCTAAGGCCCAGCCCGGCAGCGAACTGTTTGGCTTATACGGGGAAGGGTTTGTGGTAAACAGTGCCCACCATCAGGGAGTGGACCTTCCGGGGAAAGGTATCCTCTATACGCAGTATGCGGATGACGGCGTGGTGGAAGGGTTAGAGCACTGTTACCTTCCGGTATCCGGGGTGCAGTGGCATCCGGAAAGGCTTTGTTTTGCCCATAAAAAGGAAGGCATGGCAGATGGCAGCAAAATTTTGAGAAATTTTGTAAAAATAGCTTGACAAGTTGTACTAAAAAATAGTATACTAGCAAAGCGGGTTCGATAAAAGCCCGTGTGGCAAAAGGGATCTTAGCTCAGCTGGGAGAGCATCTGCCTTACAAG
>OFFH01000831.1_pt1 | contig 19094 bp, 16 predicted proteins | sample 1521341 | NCBI WGS metagenome assembly OFFH01 (sample SAMEA3504108, study PRJEB24116) | mouse gut metagenome | biome: mouse gut; feature: mouse-associated habitat; material: faeces | place: Denmark | collected 2011 | reverse complement strand
TCCCCCATTTCAGGAGCGCTCTTTACCGCCAGTCCCCCGGCGTTCACCTGTACCTGTCCCCCAATACCGCCGCAGCAGTAGCCCGCTTTTACTCCGGTGCTCCAGCCGGGGATGCGGAAAGCCAGTCTGCAGGGAACCCGGTCCCCCCGGAGCTGTACCTTCACTCTGCCGCCCCAGGGCATATCCGTCTCCACTCGCAGATCCAGCGTCTTTTTCTCCCCTTTGTCCCCCCAGACCTGCTTACTCAGCACACTGCTCATATACAGATGGAACCAAAGCGTATCCACGGGCTGATTCCAGCCTCCCTGATCCAGCGGATAACGATCGGCTTCCGTATAGGCGTAAGAGGCCACGGAACTCACCAGCCGGGCGATATTGGGCGGACAGCAGGCGCAGCCGAACCACTTCTGGCGCAGGCTCTTGACATGAGATTTTCTGGCGTCCCTATGACAGGCCCGGGGCAATACTTCCAGGGGATTCACATAGAAAAAACTCTTGCCGTCCAAGGCCATGCCCGCCAGCACCGTATTATACAGGGCCAGTTCCATCACATCCCCGTATTTGCCCCGGGGCTTGAGCTGCAGCATCCTTCTGGCCCAGAACACCAGGCCGATGGCGGCGCAGGTCTCGGAGTAGGCGGTATCCCCGGGCAGGTCATAGCCAAAGGAGAACGCTTCCCCTATATGGGTGGCGCCTATCCCTCCGGTAATATACAGCTTTTCCCGGGTCACATTATCCCAGAGCCGGTCGCAGGCCGCTTCCATGGCCTCGTCCCCGCAGAGTCTGGCCACATCCGCCATGCCGCTGTACAGATATACCGCCCGCACCGCGTGCCCCACCGCTTCGGACTGTTCCCGCACGGGCTGATGGGCCTGATGGTAGGAATTGTCGGTGCTCTTTTGATAGGGCTGGCCGTCATGGGCCGCCCGTTCCTTCTCTTCTTCCTCGAAATAGTAGGGCTGACGCCCGCGCTGATCCAGGAAAAACCCGGCCAGCTTCAGGTATTTCTCCTGATTGTCTATTTCACAGAGACGTACCAGTGCCATCTCCGCGATCTCATGGCCGGGGTATCCCTTTCGCTTTCCCGGCTCCGGGCCGAAGGTTTCACAACAATAGTCCGCGAATCTCTCGGCGGCGCACAGCAGCTTGTCCTTTCCCGTGGCCTGGTAATAGGCCACCGCCCCTTCCACCAGATGTCCCAGGCAATACAGTTCATGATGGTCCCGGAGATTGGTAAAGGCCCTGTCCATGCCGTTGATGATATAATAGGTATCCAGATAGCCGTTCTCCAGCTGGGCGGCGCAGACAATGTCTATGGCCTCGTCCGCCGTCCGTTCCAGCTCCGGGTCAGGATGCTGCAGCAGGGAGTACCCCACCGCCTCGATCCATTTGGAAAAATCCGTGTCCTGGAACACAAAGCCGTAAAACTTATCCCCCTCGGGATGTTCCGGGTCCTCCGGCAACGCCTGAAAACCCCGGAAGGTGTAGGCCGGGGCCACATAGGCGGCGCCCTTCTCCTTCTTCTCCCGCATCATCCTGCCCGCCACTTTGAAGTTGCGCATACAGTAGCTGGGGGCGGCACCCTCCACTCTGTCGTTCAATGCCTCCCACTGGTAGGGGATTACCTGGGTGCGCACCAGTTCCTGCTCCCTGTGCCAGAAGGCGTCGGTCACCCGGATCTGTTTTAAATCCAGGGGAGTGCTGAATTCCCTGTTTTCCATCTGTTTTTCCTCCTTATCTCAATCCGCTTTTTCCCCGGCAGCAGTCTTTTTCCGCCGGGGATTGTGTCAAATGGTATAATCCATGGCCCCTGCCCGCTGCCTGTGCCTTGCCGCCAAATCGCCGATGGTCACATTGTCCACCACCTGATTGACCGCCTGATACACATCCTTCCAGACCTGCAGAGTCTCGCAGGTGTCGCAGCGCCCGCAGGTGCCGTAATCCTCCTCCAGACAGGCCACCGGAGCCAGAGAACCTTCCGTCAGCCGCAGCACCATACCCACGGTGTAAGCCTCCGGTTCCCTGGCCAGCCGATAGCCTCCCTGGGCCCCGCGGACGCTCTTCACATAGCCCGCCTTGTGCAGCACGGCGATGATCTGCTCCAAATATTTCTCCGAAATACCCTGCCTGCCCGCAATCTCTTTTACCTTGATACATTCTCCGCTATTGTTCAGCGCCAAATCCAGCATAACCCGCACTGCATAGCGTCCCTTGGTCGATATCTTCATACTTACCGCTTTCCCGGGTATGGCAGACCGGGCCTGCCATATCCATCTATCTGTCTTAAACTATATTCTCTTAAACTCTATAAATGCTACTCCGCAAACATGCCCGTGGACAGATACCTGTCCCCGGAGTCCGGCAGCAGAGCCACTATGGTTTTGCCTCTGTTCTGGGGCCGGAGTGCCAAAACAGAGGCAGCGTACAGCGCCGCCCCGGAGGTAATGCCCACCAGCACCCCTTCCCTGCGGGCGATCTCCCTGCCCTCGGCATATGCCTGCTCCGTGGTGACGGTGAATACCTCGTCATATACCTGGGTGTTGAGGACGGAAGGAACGAATCCCGCCCCGATCCCCTGGAGTTTATGAGGGCCGGGCTCACCGCCGGAGAGCACCGGCGAGTCGGAAGGCTCCACCGCCACTACCTGGATCCGGGGATTCCTGGCTTTTAAGTAGGTACCGATGCCTGTTATGGTCCCCCCGGTGCCCACTCCCGCCACAAAGATGTCCACCTGTCCCTCCGTATCCTCCCAGATCTCGGGTCCTGTGGAGGCAGCATGGGCCGCTGGGTTGGCCGCATTGTCAAACTGGCCCAGGATCACGGAGCCGGGAATCTCCTGCAGCAGTTCTTCCGCTCTGGCGATGGCTCCCTTCATCCCTTTGGCCCCCTCCGTCAGCACCAGTTCCGCCCCGTATGCCTGCAGCAGGCTGCGCCGCTCCGCGCTCATGGTATCGGGCAGGGTCAGAATGGTCCGATATCCCTTGGCCGCCGCCACGCTGGCCAGCCCGATGCCGGTGTTGCCGCTGGTGGGCTCTATGATGGTGGCCCCGGGCCTGAGCAGTCCTTTCCGCTCCGCATCCTCCACCATGGACAGCGCCACCCGGTCCTTTACGCTGCCCGCCGGGTTTAAGTACTCCAGCTTTGCCAAAATAACCGCATCCTCAATGCCTTTTTCCCTCATATAATTCTCCACTTTTAAAAGCGGGGTATGCCCGATCAGTTCCGTGGCTTTATTGTATATTCCGGCCATATTAAACCCTCCATTTCCTACTTTTTCTATATGAATGTTGTGAATAGAATATACCTCCTATTCCTTTTTGTCAATTCTATTTGCGGATTTGGGGGATGTATAGTCCCGAGCTACAGATCCAGTAATTCTGTAAATGCTATCCCCATTGTCTGACAGCAGTTCCTGATACCTCCTTTTATCAGCTTGATTGTATTACAATGCGAAATACATTATGATAAAATGCAAGAATGGAATAGGACAGGTTCCTATTGGCAAAAAAATTCGGGGGGCTCTATAGGTGGATAAATCCGGATGCAGAAAGCGGCCAGGACGGGAGTACTGACAGCCAGAAGCGCAGGGCAGAGGGAACAGCGACGGGGCAGTGCGAAGAAACCAAATGGCATCAGATTGAGCTGAATGGCGAGAAGGCATTCGTAAGCAACGGCTATATTGTACCTGAGAATCCTGCAGCCACGACTGCAAAGCAGGGCAATACGGGTTCCAGCCTTAATCGTTCTCATAGTCAGATATAACAGAGTTGACATATTCAAGATCAAGCTGTAAAGAAGAAGCAATGTCTTCATTGCTTATACCTTTATGATACAGCTTAATAATTTTCGTGGCCAGTGTTGTGCCTAATTCAAGGTTTTCTCTATCTCTCTGTAATAAAGTCATATACTCAACCTCCATTTCCTTACTCTCTTTTACTTCCATAACTTTTTTATAGATCTCTTTTATGAGCGGGCTTCTGGCCCGCGATGCAAAGTCATCCGTTGTGTTCTCCACATAAGAGAGAAATTCCTGCATTTCCAGATCGACATCGTACATATTGCCTTTTGTATTCAGGAAAATCTTGGTAGTTTCATCTCCCAGTGTGAGGGAAGGGTTTTCTACGCATCTGTTTTCAAAGGTGTATAAATGGCGCCGGTCTCCAAACGGATCGAAGGTACAGATAAAGATGACATAGGATTTTTTCAGTTTCCTGTAATCTTCCCCTGCGGAAATGATATCAAGGTCGATATTTCCCTGATAGTATCTTGATCTCTTGGGGAGAATGGCTTTTTTATGCTTTCCGCGTTCCATCTCCACATTGTATACCGTTCCCTCATCGTCGTTCAGGTATACATCGAGCCGGATGCCTTTTCCGTCATAGAGCATATTGATGGTTTTCTGTGTGGCAGGCACGGAAACTTCCCGAATGGAAACGCCCAGTATTTTTTCTAATACTTTTCTGCAGACCTCCTTATCACTCATTACCTTAGCGAAAAGAAAATCGTCCTCTGTACCTTTCTTTTTCAAATTATAGCATGATTCTGCCGTTTTGTCAGTTGCGATTTGAAATTGTTTTACGGATTGCCATCCCTTTTCGTCAATTCTATTTGCGGATTCGGGGGATGTATAGTATACTGGTTAAACAATTAAGGCATAGGCCTATACCGTATATGAGAAAGAGGTTCAAAATGATAACAGACCAAGTATATGCCGTGCCCTGTGTGTATGACAGGGCGGCGGGAAAAAATACGAAACAGCCCCTCCGGGCGGCAGTCCCGGGCTCCAAGAGCATCACCAACCGGGCGCTGCTGCTGGCCACTTTGGCCCGGGGCACTTCCACTCTGCGGGGCGTACTCTTCTCCGACGATTCCCGGCATTTTCTGAACTGTATACGGGAACTGGGCTTTGAAACCCAGGTGGCAGAGGAGGAAAAAATCGTGCGGGTCACGGGCCTGGGCGGAGCGCTCCCCAGACCGGAGGCAAGCATCTATGTGGGCAGCGCCGGCACCGCCGCCAGATTCCTAACCGCTTACCTGGGGGTATCCCGGGGCATCTACCATTTGGACGCCTCCCCCCAGATGCGCAGGCGTCCCATGGCCCCGCTGCTGGCCTCCCTGGAGGATCTGGGCTGCGAAATCTCCTGTCAGGGAGAGGAGGGGCATTTCCCCTTTACCCTTCGGGGCCGCGGCTTTGGCAAAACGGATATCTCCGTGGAGATCGAGCACAGCAGCCAGTTCCTCAGCGCTTTGCTCATCTCTTCCTGCCTGTGCCCGGAGGATATGAACATCCGGATCCAGGGGGAGCATGGCCTGTCCTATATCCGTATCACCACCCGCATGATGGAGCAATTCGGCGTATCTGCCCAGCCTTGGTACTATTGTGAGGGAAACGGGGAGAATCATGCCTGTCAGGGCTGTGTCAACAGCACCCGCCCTCTGGGATACCGGGTGGCCGCCGGGCAGCACTATCAGGCGCTGGACTATCAGGTGGAGCCGGATGTGTCCGCCGCCTGTTATTTCTATGCCCTGGGAGCGCTGCTGGGGGTTCCGGTACAGGTTTTGCATGTGGGAAAAGACAGTATGCAGGGCGATCTGGCCTTTTTGGATGTGCTGGTCAGAATGGGATGTTCTTTGCAGGAGAACGGAGAAGGACTGATACTGCTGCCGCCGGCGGACGGACGGCTGGCAGGCGTGGCGGCGGATCTGTCCGCCTGCTCCGACCAGGCCATTACCCTGGCTGCCATAGCCCCTTTTGCAGAGGGCCCCACCACCCTATCAGGCATTGGGCATATCCGCTACCAGGAATGTGACCGCCTTGGCGCCATCGTCACGGAACTGGGCCGCATGGGGATCCGCTGTGAATCCACGGACAGCAGTATCACCGTCTATCCCGGCATGCCAAAACCCTGCACCGTCCAGACCTATGAGGACCACCGCATGGCCATGGGCTTTACCCTGACGGGACTGCGCGCCCCCGGGATTCTCATAGACAATCCGGGCTGCTGCCGTAAGACTTTTGAAGAGTATTATCAAATGTTGGAGAGCTGTATACTAGAGTTGTGAGCCTGCCGCTTTTTCTTCACAAGCTTTCGTATCTTCCGTCCCTGGTGCTTTACTCCCAGCACGGACAGCATCACTCCCAGAAGGATGCAGAAATCAGATACATTAAACACCAGCCTCCGCAGCGGCGTCCATTTCACGTTAAAGCTGACATAATCCATCACATACTGTTGTTTCAGCCTGTCGTAAGTGTTGCTGAAAGCCCCTCCCAGCAACAGGGACAGCCCTGCCCGCAGCAGATTGCTGCCATGGACGCTCAGGCTCAGCACAAATACCAGCGCGGCCAACCCGGTAAGGAGCAGGGACAGCGTTGTAACCACCGCTCCCCGCCCCTTTCCCAGGCCCAGCATGGCTCCCCGGTTATGATGCCTGCGCAGCAGAAGCCTGCCGTCCCAGACCTCCAGGTTCTCCCCCTGCGGCAGTTGTCGTTCCATGCGCTCTTTCAGGTATTTTTCTCCCATGAATATTCCCGTGATCAAACTCACAAAAAAGCGGACCATCTGATATATACTCCTATACGTGAAATAGCTATCGCATAAGCGACAGCTATTTTTGTCTACACCTTATTAAGCATCATAGCATACAGGGAAAAAAAAGTCTAGCTTTTTTTCCTGTTTCCTATATAATTCTTTTATGACAAAATGAAAGGCGGAGAAGACCATGGGGAATCAGGAACAGGAAATGAAACAGGAGCAGCTGCACTTCCAGGAATGCCTGGATATTATCGGCCGGAATGTGATCCGATATCAGCAGGAATATGAACAGCGCCATGCCCAGGTACAGGAATTGTACAAGGCCATCAACAGCGGCGATGTGGAACTGTATAACCAGTTGATGACCGCCAGCAGCCTGGAAGAGCACGCCGCCTCCTCGCTGCGCAAGAACAGAGCGGCTTTTGATAAACCTTACTTCGGCCGCATCGACTACACGGAGCGCCCTTCGGAACTGGAGCAGCGGGTCTACATCGGCAAAAACGGGGTGTTCCGCAACAAGACAGACGTGCTGATCGCGGACTGGCGGGCCCCCATTTCCAGTGTCTACTATGAGAACGAACTGGGCCCGGGCGAGTACGGACTGCCGGACGAGAAACCCATCTCCATCGACCTGCGCCTGAAACGCACTTATAATGTGGAAGAAGGCAGACTGCAGGGTTATTATGACAGCGATGTGGCTTCCAATGACCAGTTGCTGGTGCAGTACCTGTCCAAGAACAAGGACGCGGTGCTGGGGGAGATCATCGCCACGATCCAGAAAGAGCAGAACGCCATTATCCGCAAATCCCCCTTTGCCAACCTGATTGTCCAGGGGGTGGCAGGCAGCGGCAAGACCACGGTGGCCATGCACCGCATCTCCTATCTGCTTTATAATTACAAGCATCGTTTTGAGTCCAATGAGTACTGCATCATCGGCAGCAACGATCTGCTGCTGAACTATATCACCAGCGGCCTGCCGGAACTGGATGTACCCAACATCAAGCATATGCGCATGGATCAGATTTTCGCCCGGCTGTGTGAAAAGAACTGGGTAAAGAAAAACAAAACAGCGGAACCCGGTTCCGTGCCTTCCCGAAGCAGCCTCCTCTTCATGAGGGAACTGGAACTGTATCTGCTCCATCTGCGGGAATCCCTGGTGGACTTATCCCCGCTGCGGGATAAGCAGATCGGAACCATTTTGTCGGAGAGCAACAACGCCACGCTTTACCGGGAAAATCCCGCTTTCAGCATCTGCACTTTGCTGTCTACGCTGGACGAACGGGTTAAGACCAGGATCAAGTTCCTGATGAGCGGGGAGGACAGGGACCGCCTCCAGGCCAAGCTGAGGGAATATGCCGGACACTATAAAGCCATGCGCCCCACCCGCAGCATTTATGATTTGTACACAGAATTTCTGCAGCACTGGCGCAGCATCCACAGGGACGCGCCGGGCCCGGCCGAAGACTGGCCGGCATATCTGAGCCGTCTGGGCCGCCGGGAGTACGATGTATACGATATTGCGGCTCTGGCGCTGATCCATTACCGGGTATACCAGAAGGCACCCAACCAGGAATTCGGGCTGCTGTTCCTGGACGAGGCCCAGGACTTCGGCATCGGTGTCTACTATGTGCTGCGGACACTGCTGCCCGCCGCATATTTTACCATCATGGGGGATGTGTCCCAGAATATCCATTATGACACGGGACTGAACGACTGGCATGAATTACAGAAACTGTTCCTGAAAGAAGAGCGGGACCAGTTCCTGCTGCTGCAGAAAAGTTACCGAAACACCATTGAAATCTCCCAGTACGCGGGACGAATCCTGGAAAAAGCCTCCTCCGGCCGCTATAAGATCCAGCCGGTGATCCGCCATGGGATTCCGGTGGAAGAGGCACGGTTCTGGAGCGACCTGGAGATGGCAGAACATGCGGCGGGCCTGATCGCCGCCATCCGGGAAAAGGGCTACCACACCACCGCCGTGATCTGCCGGGACGAAGAGACTGCAGCCGGGGCCCGGCAGCTGCTCTCTCCCCTGACCGTCCTCACTGACGGAGCCGCCTCCAACTTCTCCACCGGCACCATGGTGCTGCCCATCCGTCTGGTAAAGGGCCTGGAATTTGACGCGGTGATCCTGTGGAACCTGGACATGGAGCACGGCCCGGATGATCCCCGGCAGGCAAAGCTGTTGTATGTGGCAGCCACCCGGGCTCTGCATGAACTGCATGTGCTGAACTGCTGATATGACGCGCTATCGTATCACATCCTCATATCTGAGCCGCACCAGCTTGAAGTCCAGTACCACTTCCCGGCCGACGCCGCCGTTCATCAGGTTCTCCAGTTCCGTCACCGCCTCCTGGGCGATTCTGGCGAAGTCCTGGCGCACCGTGTTCATCTGCTGGCCCACATAACCCATCAGCGTCAGCCCGTCAAAGCCGCACACCGGACGAAAGATATCCATGTCCGTCAGGGCCCGCATGGCCCCTATGGCCATCAGGTCCGATGCACAGACCACCATGTCCTGGTCCCGGGCATATTTCACGGTGAGTTCCCTGGCTTTTTTCTCTGAGAACTCACCGTTGCGGACAATCATTTCCAGGCCGTAGTCTGCCGCAAATTGTTTCATGCCTTTGATCCGTTCCTCCGTCACATAACCGCTGCTTTTCCCCGCGATATAGAGCACCTTTTTGTAGGGAATGGCGTCCATCCGCATGGTTTTCTCCGCCACGGCATACTGTGCCGCCGCCTGGTCGATCCAGACGCAGGAGGTACTTTCATTGATCAGCGGCACATCCACCAATACAATCCGAAAAACCTGCCGCCGCACCAGTTCCTGCAGCACATGGTCCTGTTTGGATATGCCGTATATGATGATGCCGGTGATACTCTGGGAGCGGAAGTAGCCGATCACCTCCTCGACCCCCATACCCTCCAGCATGGAGAAAAACACCGTCACCACATCCAGGGCATGTTCTCTGGCACTCTTGAGCGCACCGGCCAGATACTGCATACTGATCTCATCTATGGCCTGGGTGTTGGTATTCAGGTGAATCAGCAGGGCGATGCGCCCCGCCTGTTTGGAGGAAAGCGCCGCCGCTACGGCATTGGGCACAAAGCCCAGTTCGGCAATGGCCTCATTCACCTTCTGCCTGGTTGCCTCACTGATATTGGGATAATGATTCAGCACCTTGGATACGGTGGAGATAGCCACCCCCGCCCTTTCTGCCACTTCCTTGATCGACGCCATGAAATGCCTCCTTGCTGTTGATCTCGCTCTTCTATTCGGGAATTCCTTCCCTCTTCCCCGGGTTCTTGTCCCCCTTCCGGGACTGCCTGCGGACAAAGCGGCCCGGAATACCCGTCAATGCCTGCAGCAGCAGGGATACGGCGGCCGATGCCAGAAGTACCGCCAGATATACCCAGATATCCAGCCGTACATGGGGTCTGATCAAATAGTACAGCCACCCATATAAAAAACCATGCACCAGCCAGATATAGGTGGACTGCTTTCCCCACCAGGCCAGGAACGCACCCAGAGGCGGCACCCGGGAGAGCAAAGTCAGAACCCCGTAGCAAAAAAGCGGCGCAAACAGAAAGTCCAGCTTGGCATAGGCTGCATCCGTTGCCAGCATCGTGCGCAGGGCTATGACGGCGCCCAGCAGCGCCACGGACAGACATACAGGCAGCCAGCCGCCCCGGCGCCTCAAAACCTTGTCCACCCGCTGCCAAAGACCATAGCGGGCGATGAGATATCCCGCCACGAATACCAGCAGAAAGGAGATCCGCAGCCCGTCTTTTACCGCCACCGCCAGAGTCCACAGCCCCGGCAGCCACAGCCGCCCGGCCAACAATGCGCCTCCTCCCAACAGTCCCAGCGTCAGATAGAATATCCACTTGCATTTCTCTTCTCCCGGCCGGGTAAAACGGGTCAGCAGCAAATCCAAAAGCGGCAGCGCCAGCAGCATCTTGGCATACTGCTCCACATACCACCAGGCCCCGTTGTAGGTAGGGTTCAGAGCCGTCAGATTCCCCAAAAGCTGCGCCGGGTCAAAGGGCAGCCCCAATATACCAAACAGGATTCCCATATAGATCAACAGCACCAGCCACAGTTTCCCATACAGCTTCAGAATCCGTCCCAGCACGCAGCGGTATTCCCGCAGCAGCCTGTCCCAAAATCCTTCCCTGGGCTGTCTGTCCAACACATAATACATGCCATAGCCGCTGACAAAAGCGAATATCCCCACGCACAGCTTGCAGAACCATCCGATCCGCTGTACCGTGTCCACCTGCATAAAGGGAAGCAGGGAACCATATTCCACCACAAAGGAGTACAGGTGGTGGTATACCATCATCCATATGGCTGCGCCCTGCAGGATTGCAGACTGTCTCTTCGTAATTCCGTTTTCCACTTGATCCGACCTCCAAATTATCTATTCAGTATAGCACATATGAAGCCCCAGGGGAATCTTTTTCTCAGCGTATGTAACACATCACGAAAATCGGCTGTGTGAAAAGATCCACACAGCCGACCTGTCATTATTAATATTCTGCTTAATACTTTCCGAAACCGTCTCCGTCCAGGGAAATGATCTGCTCATTGGCGCTGGGAGAAGCGGTGAAGGAACCAATACTGCTTGAAGAAGAAGCCACCGTGTTCCTGTTTCCAAGGTTGTAAATGGAAAGTTTCTCACGCATCCGGTCTGCCTGGTTGGAAAGTTCCTCGCTGGCGGAAGCGCACTGCTCACTGGTAGCGGAGTTGGTCTGCACCACCTGAGATACCTGGGTGATAGCCTGCTTGATCTGGGTGCCGCCGGTAGCCTGATAGTTGCAGGCCTGGGCAATGTTGTTGATCAGCACTTCACTCTGGTTTACCACATTGGTGATTGTCTCCAGAGCCTTTGCCGTCTCATCGGCAATCTGGGAGCCCTGGCTTACCTTGCTGATGGAGTCCTCGATCAGTTCGGCAGTCTCAGCCGCAGCAGCAGCACTCTTGGCCGCCAGGCTTCTCACTTCTTCCGCAACCACGGCAAAGCCTTTACCTGCCTCGCCTGCCCGGGCCGCCTCTACGGCAGCGTTCAGAGCAAGAATGTTGGTCTGGAACGCAATATCGTCTATTACCTTGATGATCTTGGAAATGCTCTCGGAGGATCTGTTGATGTCCTGCATGGCAGTCATCATGTCATGCATCCGCTTGTTGCCCTGCTTCACGTCCTTGATGGCATTTTCCACCAGTTCCGCCGCCTGATTGGCCTGCTCTGCATTCTGTACGGTCTTTTCCACCACTTCGTCGATGGATGCGGTAATCTGCTGGATGGCGCTGGCCTGCTCCGTGGAACCCTGTGCCAGGGACTGGCTTGCGCTGGCCATCTGGGAAGAGCCGATGGTCACCTGGTAGGCGGCATCGCTGATGCTGCTCAGAACATGGTTGTTATCCTCAACCAGCTTTTTCAGGGAATGGCCCAGCAGGTCATCCGCAGACCTGGGATTCACCATCACAGTAAGGTTGCCCTTGGAAACCTCCTCGGCAATCCCGGCCTGATACTTAATGTTGTCAACCACCTTTTTGTACTCGTCAATCAGGTCGCCGAACTCATCATTGTTGTGCTTGACCAGCTCGATGTCCACATGTCCCTGCGCGATCCTCTGGGCAGCATCAGAAAGCTGCTCCAAAGAGACCCTCATGACCCTGACCACCGACAGGCCATAGAGCACGGTGATGGCAATGGCTACCGCCACGACACAAAGGTAGAAAACTACGGCAATTTCATAGTAACGGTCCTGATCGGGTGCATTCAGGATACCCTTGGTGCTGGAAATGGCGAAATATGTATTGATAATCGTCAGTACCACGGGAATTACAAAACCAATGATTAATCTTGTCTTAAATTTCATGTTTTTCATCGCGTTATACCTCTCTCTCTTCTGCTTCCAGACTATTCGCCTGCTCCAAAGCCGACATTTCCTCATCGTTTAACAGCTTTTCGGGATCCAGCAGAAGCTTTACAGAGTCTCCTACCTTTCCGATGCCATATACATATTTGTTCTGTGCCTTGTCTGACCTGGCAATGCTGGGGGGCGGCAGGATATTCTCCTCCCGGATCTCCACCACCTCGGCAATCTTTTCGATAATCAGGCCCACCAGCGTGTTCTGCACATTCACCACCATGATACAGGTCCTGTCATTGTACTCCACAGGTTCCTGCTTAAACCGAAGACTGATATCTATGACCGGGATGATCTTGCCCCGCAGATTGATCAAACCCTTGATATAATCCGCCGTCTCCGGAATCGCCGTGATCGCCTGGAACTGTATGATTTCGCTGACGTACTGGATTTTCAAGCCATAGTACTCGTTTCCGGACTTGAATGTCATGTACTTGCCCTTTTGCGCGTCGCGCTCGTCATGGGCAACCTGGCCGCTGTCTGCCTGACTGTTTACTTCACTGATTACATCCATGCAGCTACCTCCCTTTCATGCGTTTATTCTATCAATCCCACTGGGTCAAGGATCAGCGCTATGCTGCCGTCACCCAACTGCGTACAGCCGGACAAACCTTTCACTTTCTTGATATAAGAAGGGATGGGTTTTACCACGATCTCCTGTTCGCCGATCAGTCTGTCTACGAAGAGGCATATGGATTTCCCTTCCACTTCGAAGATCAGCATCATACCCTCTTCCACCGACTTGCGGTAATCCTTCAGGCCGTACCATTCGCCCAGCCGCAGCACGGGAAAGCACTCTCCGCGGATCATAATATATTCGTCGCCGTTGGGCTCGTGTATCATCATGTTCTCGCTGACGCTGACGAACTGCTTGATAACGCTGGTCTCCACCACGAAGGAGGAGGTACCCGTCTCCATCACAATGCCGTCTATGATGGCCAGCGTGAGGGGAATCTTAAGCGTCATGGTGGTGCCATGGCCCGCCTCGCTCTCGATCTCCAGAGTGCCGCCGATGGACTGGATGTTCTGCACCACCACATCCATGCCTACGCCGCGCCCGGAGTATTCCGTCACCTGCTCGTTGGTAGAGAATCCCGGCAGCGTGATGAACTTGAACACTTCCTTGTCCGAGTACTCGCTGTCCAGCTTGCCTTCGTCCAGCAGGCCCTGCTTGCGGGCCTTGGCCAGAATCTTGGCACGATCCAGGCCCTTGCCGTCATCGGTGACGCTAATCCACACTTTTCCGGCTTCCGTCTTGGCGGAGAGAGTTACTTTCGCCTTGTCGACCTTGCCGCTGGCCTTGCGTTCCTCATTGGTCTCAATACCATGGTCCACTGCGTTACGCACCAGATGCATCAGAGGATCGGAAATATTCTCGATGATGTTCTTATCCACCTCGGTATGCTCGCCCACCATCTCAAAGTCAATGTCCTTGCCCAGCTTCCGGGAGACATCGAACACAATGCGGTTCATCTTCTGGAACAGATTGGTCAGAGGCATCATCCGCATGGACATGATTACATTCTGCAGATCCGTGGAAATCTTGGACATCTGCCCCGCCGCCTTGTTGAAATTGGAAAGGTTCAGGCCCGGAACTTTCAGATCGGGATTCTGCAGTACCACGGATTCCGCGATAACCAGTTCACCGATGAGATCCATCAACTGATCCATCTTATTCACATTGACGCTGATGAATGCATCCTTGGCCCCCTTCTGCTTATCCTTTGCCAGCTTCTTGGGCCGGCCGGGTTCCTTGGTCTGGATAACAAAGTCACCGGGAGCCATGGGAGCCTTTTCTGCCTGCTTCTTCTCCGCCGCCTGCTCCGCCTTGGCCTCTATGGCCTCTACGCTGGATTCCAGATCAATCTGGGGGGGATGATCCCCGCCGAAATCGAATCCCAGCAGAAATTCTTCCGCCTTACACTCGTAGACATCCACCTTCTCAATGTCATACCCGACGCCGATCAGATCCCGGATCTCAGTCTCCGTGCACTGGGCCTGGAGCAGAATCTTGAAGCCATCCTTCAAAATGGCCTCTCCGCTGGATTCATCGGAGATGATATCCTCCGGAGAGTAGAGCAGATCTTCCGCAATCTCCTTCATTGCGTAGACCACCTTGTAGGCATGGACATTGGCCATAACCGTCTCCGGGGAAAAAGTGATATACACCTTGTAAAAGCGGCTGGCATCCGTGGCCACGGGGGCTATGTAAAACTGCTTGGGCTCCTCATGCACGTTCTCCGGCATCAGGGCATCCTCCCCCACCCCTTTTTTGATGGCCTCCAGAAAAGCATCCAGCTCTTTGATAATGCTCTCCGGATTTCCATCGGCTGTGTTCCCGTTGCGGATCTTATCCATCTCTTCGGTAATGAAATCCGCCACTTCCAACACATGCTCCACCAGTTTAAGGTGCGGCACATGCTCGGGATGGGACTCTCTCAGATAAAAGAAAACGTCTTCCAGCTTATGGGCAATGGCAGTGATGTTGTCGAACATCATGATGCCCGAAGAACCCTTTATGGTATGCATGGTGCGGAATATTTCGTTGATGCTGTCCTGATCAAAGCAATCCGCATCCTTCTGGTCCAGCACCATTTCCTGCAACTGCTCCAGTAGCTGCTCGTTCTCAAACAGATAGATGTCCAACATTCCCTCTGTGTTAAATTCTTCAGCCATACTTTCTCCTTTCCTGTAAAATTTTATCAGATTATATTAGGCCCAGCTTTTTCATGGCCTGCTCAAATCTCTCCTTGTCAATGGGCTTGCCGGAATAGATGGTACATCCCAATTCAAAGGCCATCTTTACGTTCTTCTCATCGTTGAGCGCCGTGGTCATAATCACCTTCGCCCTCTTATCCTCCGCAATCCCCCGGTCCTTCTCCAGGTTGCGGATGCCCATCAGCGCCTGATAGCCGTCCATGACGGGCATCATGATATCCAGACATACCAGATCATAAGGCTCTCCGTCTTCCAGCGCCATCATGAAAGCATCCACGGCCTCCATGCCGTCCACGGTAACATCGCACTCACCGTACTTGGACAGGAATCCCACCATAAACTTCCTTGTGACAAAATCGTCCTCAGCCAATAAAATTTTCATATTACCCTCTTTCCCGCGCACCGCAGATCTTCCCGCGGCATTGCGTTAATTTGTATTTGACCTTACATCCTGCCCAGCACCGCATAGGCCCTCTTGGCCACATCCTGCAGTTTTTCCTGGTATTCCACAGCCCCCAGGTCGTAGGCCACCTTGGGCATTCCGTACACCACGCAGGTAGACTCGTCCTGCCCGATAGTCCTGGCCCCGGCTCTGCGCATTTCCAGCAGCCCCTTGGCACCGTCGCCTCCCATCCCCGTGAGAATGATGCCCAATGCCTTGGGCCCCGCCACTCTGGCCACGGAGTCGAACAGCACATCCACGGAAGGACAGTGCCCGTTCACCTTGGGCCCCGCCTTACACTCCACCTGGTAAACGCCGTTTACCTTTACCAGGCGCATATGCCGGTCTCCGCCGGGAGCGATCAGCACATGTCCGGGTTTTACCTGATCCCCGGTCTCCGCCTCCTTCACCACCACCCGACACTGGTTATCCAGCCTCTTGGCATACATATTGGTGAAACCCGGCGGCATATGCTGCACGATAACCACGCCGGGAATATCAGGTCCGAAGTCCTTTACCACAGAAAAAATTGCCTCCGTCCCGCCAGTGGATGCCCCGATCGCCACCACAAGGTTTTTATTCTCAACTTTCAGATGGTGCTCCCGCACCGGAACCCCCCGCTTGATACTGCTGATTCTGGCCGTCGATGCAATTTTAATCTTGGCAAGCAGCTCATTCCGGATAAAGTCCGCCATCTGCTTTCTGTCCGAAATCACAGGCTTCGCCACAAATTCCACCGCACCGGCGTTCAGCGCGTCAAACACTTTGTCGCTCAGCGCACTGATCACAACCACCCGCAGCGGATACTGCGGCATCAGCCTGCGCAGAAATTCGATACCGCTCATCCTTGGAAGCTCCACGTCCAGCGTCATCACATCCGGATTATGTGCAATTATCGCATCCCTCGCCTCAAACGGATCTTTCGCCGTCGCCACGACCTCGATCGCAGGGTCTTTATTCAGATTCTGAACCAGCAGCTCCCTGAAAACCAGGGAATCGTCCACTACCAAAACTCCGATTCGATGCATATCATCATATCCTTCCTATTTTCTGAAGATGGACGGCCTGATCAGCTGAAACGGCGAGCTGTTCCGGTCAAGCGTCTCTGTCGTACCGATAAACAGGTACCCGCCCGGCTCCAGTGCATTGTAAATCTTCCCCACCAGTTCTCTCTTGGTCTTCTCATCAAAATAAATCATTACATTCCGCAGAAATACCACATGAAGCTTCCGGCGGAACGGAAACGCGTTCATCAGATTAAACTGGCGGAACAGCACCTCCCTCTTCAGCTCCTCCGTCACGGCATATCTCTCTTCCCCGGAAAGATACCGGAAATACTGCCGCTTCCACTTCTCCGGCACATTTGACAGCTGCTCCGCCGTGTAAACACCCTCCAGAGCCTGCCGCAGAACCTTTGTCGAAATATCGGTAGCGAGCACTTTCGTGTCCCAGAAACGGTGCTGCGTCCCGAAAAAATCCAGAAGCACCATCGCAATCATATATGGTTCCTCCCCCGTGGAGGAAGCCCCGCACCAGATGCGCAGATCTTTTTTCACGCTCTCTTTTTCACTCAGCCAGGGAAGAACCACACTCCTGAAATACTCAAAATGTTCAAATTCCCTCATAAAAAATGTGTGGTTTGTCGTCAGGAGATTGACAAGCATCCTCTCCAGCTTTCCGCTCTTATCTGCCTCCAGGGCATCCATAAAAGCCCCGAAACTCTTATATCCGTTTTTTCTTATATAATTTTCCAGCCTCCCGTTCATAACGACTTTTTTCTTTCCCATGTCAATTCCGTAATGGGACTTCAGCCAGGCAGAGATTCGCAAAAATTCCTGATCTGTTATCATAGCCTCTCACCTCACCACAACCATTTTAACACAACTGCCTGGAAATTTTACAGTAGATTTGAAAAATATCGGGATTAAATTTGACACCGGCATCCTCCTGCATAATTGCGAACGCTTCGCTGGCACTGTAAGCATCGCGATGCGGTCTCTTTTCCGTCAGTCCGTTGTAAACCGACACCACAGCCACAATCTGGGCTGCAAGCGGAATTTCCGCCCCCTTCAGCCCCTGGGGATAGCCGCTCCCATCCCAGTTCTCATGGTGTGAGCGCGCGATGTCAACGGACATCTGCATAAAATCGTTATAATCATTTCCGGCAACGATGTCGGAGAGAAGCTCCGCCCCTGTCAGCGCGTGGGTCTCCATAATCCTGCGCTCCTCCGGCGTAAATACACCCCGCTTTCCGAAAATCCCCGAGGGAATGGAAATATTCCCCACGTCACACAGCGGAGCCGCCAGCTCGATCGTATCAATATAAGTATCGGAAATCTGCTGCTCAAACAGCGGGGAAAGCTGCATACTCTGCGAGAGAAGTCTGCAGTTGCTGCTCAGCCGCGCGATATGCTCTGTGCCATAGCTGGAATTCTTACCCGCTGCCCTGGCCATGGCATAAAGCACATTTTTTTTCTCCTGCTCGAGCTGCCGGATCTGCTCCTTGACGGATGCCTGCAGCCGCCGGTTCGTCTCCGCAAGCATCTGATTGACCTCGTACAGATGCAGATGCGCGCCCACACGGGCCTTGACGACCTCAGGAATGAAGGGCTTTGTGATATAATCCGCTCCGCCGAGCTCAAATCCCTTAATAATATCCTCCATTCCGTCAAATGCCGAGATAAAAATAATCGGAATATCCCGCGTCCTGGCGTCCGCCTTGACAATCCGGCAAAGCTCATATCCGTCCAGCTCCGGCATCGAAATATCAGACAGAATCAGATGCGGGCGGCACTCGGGCAGACATTTGATTGCCTGCGCGCCGTTCTCCGCCTGAAACGCCGCCAGCCCCATATCCTCAATGATCATCTCCAGAATACACCGGTTCGTCTCCACGTCATCCACAATCAGCACCCGGGCCCTGTTTGAATCTTTTTCTTCCACTGCCATATAGAACCTTCCTTAATAATGTATGTCCAGAAGACTTCTACTCCAGAAGGCCCCTGACTTTTTCATACGCCTCCGCTGTCTTCTCATAATTTCCCTTCTGTATCGCCATCTTAAGCCGCAGAAACGCTGTTTTCACATCTTTGGGCGCTTCCGCCGTCAGCTGCCTTAACGTCTCGACAAACATCTCCGCCTTTTCCTGATTCTCCATCTCCACACACAGAATCAGCTTGGAGAGATTCCGTCTGATCGCCTCCATGTTCTCCTGGGAACCATACACGGTGACACCGCCGTCCTCCTCGTCCTCCTGCCCGTCGCCGGAATCCAGCGAAAACGGGCGAAGAGCTGTGAACGCCGGCAGCTCCTCCGGCGCCTCTTCTGATATGTACGCCTCCGGCACTTTCACCCAGATCGAAAAAGAAAAGGTCGTTCCCCTGTTTTTCACGCTCTCGACATTAATGCTGCCGTCCATCAGCTCCACCAGCTGCTTACAGATATTCAGCCCCAGCCCCGTA
>OFFH01000825.1_pt1 | contig 19178 bp, 18 predicted proteins | sample 1521341 | NCBI WGS metagenome assembly OFFH01 (sample SAMEA3504108, study PRJEB24116) | mouse gut metagenome | biome: mouse gut; feature: mouse-associated habitat; material: faeces | place: Denmark | collected 2011 | reverse complement strand
AATAATAGAATTGCAAGATGTGAATCCTTTTTAATTGCTAGTGACGGGCAATTCTTAGGAAAACTTTCTCTTAATAGATACGATATAGATTCCATTTCCTATGAATATGGTTTGTATGGTAGTATCTATTCCGCTACTTCATTTAAGAATCAGTATTCAACTTATGGTAGTCCTTACTCTTCTTTAAGCCCTTATAATCCATATACATCCACTCCACCTACCATATATTTAAGAGGGCAACGAGTTGGTTTTTTATCAAAGAACAAATACTTATTTGGCAGTATTGACCCTGATAGTATTAATACTTGGATGCAGAATAACGGATTATATTATTAAAATATGGAAATGATAGAATATGTAAAGTTAGTAACAGCCTTCATTGTCTCAATCGGTGGTTCAAGTGTTGTTATTATTGCACTATCTAAATGGTTTGGAAATTTCCTTTCAACTAGATTATTAGACGCTTATAATAATAAACATGAAAAAGAATTAGAAGTGATAAAAACAAAGTATGCTTCTGAATTGGAAAATACAAAAAATGAATTAGAGAAAGCAAAATCCCAGTTTCTCAGATATTCAGAGAAACAGTTTGAATTGTATAATGATTTATGGAAAGTCCTACTATATACAAAACGACAAGCTGATTTGTTATGGCAAAAAGCAGACCCTAATCAAATACCATCTTTCAGTGAACAAATCAGGCTTACTCGTAATGCTATTAGCGATAATCTTCTATTAATAGAAGAAGAACATTATGAGAAATTAATTCAACTTATAGAACAATTTGAACAATTCCAATTCGGAAAATTAAAGCTTATAGATATAAGAATACAAATTGAAGGTGGAGAACAAGTTCAACAAATAATATCTAAAGCAGATGCACAAAACACCATCAATAAAAATAGAAGGACAAAAGAAAAATATGACAAGTTAATAATGGATATAGGTAAGTCTTTTAGAGAACAAATAAAAGGATAATATTTGAAATTCTAATATTAGTTGTATCTTTGCACTCAGAAATCGTACCCAAGATACAAACTGATGTCGAACGGTGCAAAGCTGTGAAAACCTTATTCAAGGGACTAACATCGTGATAAAGATATAACTTATTGAGAAATAGTGCCATACAAACCGACTTTCGGTTTTGGTGGGAATCTTCTTTTTCCATGAACCGGCAACTTTTGGGCGTTTGTTTTTTATTTTCACGCTGGTTTCATCCATTATTGACCTTAAAATTATATCATAAGCCATGGAATTTCGCAAAATGCGGCGTTCACGCCAACAGCTCACAAAATCAGAATGTGATGCCATATTGTCAAAGACAACCTCCGGCACACTTGCCCTGCTCGGTGATAATGGCTATCCGTATGCTGTTCCTATAAGTTATGTATATGCTGACGGCAGGCTATATTTTCATAGTGCCCAAATGGGTCATAAGGTAGATGCCATAAGACGGTATGACAAAGCGTCATTCTGTGTCATTGCCGCCGATGATGTCCAACCGTCTGAGTTTACAACCTATTTCCGAAGCGTCATTGCCTTCGGGAAAATTCAAATTATCGAATCCGAGAGCGAAAGGATGTATGCGGCATCCTTGTTGGGTGCGAGATACAATCCCGGTGATGACACAGGATTGCAAAAAGAGTTGGAAAAAGGTCTGTCGCACATGCTTATTCTCCGTCTCGACATTGAGCATTTGACAGGCAAAGAAGCTATTGAACTTGTGAGAAAGAGATGAATAGTATATTCTGCGACATATGCATGTCGTGGAACACAAAACCTTCAGGCATTCCGCATTATTCCGCCTCCTCCCGGACCGCACTGCCGTTACGGAACTCCAGCGGCGAACAATTGGTCTTGCGCCGGAAAAAACGGCACATATACGATGCGTCCTCGAAATTCAGCAGGTCGGCGATTTCGGAGACGGACAGCCGCGTATCGATAAGGTAACTTTTCATCTCGACAAGCAGTTGCTGTTCAATCAGTGTTTTCGGCGACATGCGCGTAAGCGCGGCGGCATACCTTATTCAGATAATCCGGCGTTATATTCAACGCTTTCGCATAAAAAGAGACCGACCTTTCCCGGACCGCGTGCTTTGTCAGCAGCGACCATAGCCGCGTGATAATATCCCACGCCCGATCCTTATGCGCATGGATTTTCGTTTCGACAGCCTTGCCGAGTTCGGCATTGATGGCAATAAAAAGATTGTAAACGTTGTTGTTGAGCAAAACCGAACGGTCGGGGCCGTCAAGATGCGTCAGTATCCACTCCATCTGTTCCAGCCATCCCGATACGAGGCTTCGTTGCTCCGGCGACAACCTTAATATCGGAATATGATGAAGGTAATCCCACAAGGATACGCTGGTAATCCGGTAATAGGCGGCTTCGAGCATGGGCTCGGACAAAGCGACATAACGGGCCGAAAATCCGGCCGACACTTCCGATACCGAAAAATAGACATCGGAGGTCAGAACGGCAAGGTCATTCTTGCGGAAAACCATTTTCTGCATATTCGCCGCCACGGTCGCTCTGCCGCCCGTACAGAGCAGGAACACACACCCGTCGGTTCTGATGACACGTCCGATGCTTTTCTTCCAGTCGGTTATGCCGCTCGATTCACTCTGATATGTCGATGTATTCATAGCGCAAAATTACAAAAAATCTTACTGCCGGCAAGTCGGATGTATTGAAAAGTACCATAAGCCACCGAAAAAACACCCCTTCCGCCCTGGGGAGAATATCTAAATTCGCAGCCTGTATTCAATGACATATCAGCAGATGAAAAAAGACAGAAACTTAAATAGAGACAGGCTCGATTTTGCGAACGACAATATTGGTCCTATGTTCCGCTCGCTGTTTTTCCCGACGCTCGTCGGAATGATTTTCAATTCGGCATTGACAGTCATCGACGGCATCTTCGTCGGTCGGGGTGTGGGAACCGAAGGCATCGCGGCGGTGAATATCGTCGCCCCGGTTTTTATGGTCATCACCGGCATCGGACTGATGTTCGGAATCGGAGCCTCGGTCATAGCGAGCATCCGGCTGTCGGAAAACAAAGTGAAAGCTGCCCGTATCATCATGACGCAGGCTTTCATCGTCGGATTATTGCTTGTCGGGGTTATTGGTCTTGGAAGTTTTGTTTGCCCCCGTAGCATCGTTCAGGCACTGGGGTGCAGCCCGCTGCTTGAAGTGAATGCCGTGAGCTATTTGCTCTGGCTATTGCCCGGCTTGTTTTTCCTGTTCGTCGAGTGTGTGGGCATGATGCTCATCCGTCTGGACGGTGCGCCGAAGTATGCCATGACGATTCAGATCGTGGCTGCGGTCGTCAATATCGTACTCGATTGGTACATGGTGTTCCCGCTGGGCTGGGGAGTGACGGGGGCGGCATTAGCCACATCGATAGCCTGTGCCGTGGGCGGAGTGATGATCTTTGCCTATTTCTTCCGGTTTGCGTACAAACTGCGGTTCTACCCGCTGAAACGGACCCTAACCTCGCTGTTGCTGACTCTGCGCAATACAGGATACATGGTCCGTATCGGATTCGCTACCTTCCTGACAGAACTGGCTATGAGCGTCATGATGCTCACGGGAAACTATATGTTCATCTCCATGCTCAGTGAAGAAGGTGTCGCGGCTTTCGCCATTGCCTGCTATCTCTTTCCGGTTGTTTTCTCCATCAGCAATGCCGTTGCCCAGTCGGCGCAACCGATTATCAGCTTCAACTACGGGGCGCATCTGCTCCACCGCGTCAGCCGGACGCTGCGCATATCAGTTCTTACCGCTGTGATATGCGGAGTATCGGTAACGGTCGGACTGTGGGCGGGAGCGGCGCAGGTCGCCCGCCTGTTTCTCAGTCCGCAGGAGAATGCCTATGGGCTGGCGGTCAATGGTTTGCCGCTCTTTGCCTTGTGTGCCGTATTTTTCGCGATCAACATCGCCTTTATCGGTTACTATCAGAGCATCGAGAAAGCGATGGTTTCCACCGTATATACGCTGTTGCGGGGCATATTGTTCCTTGTGCCGTGCTTCGTCCTGTTACCCCGGACATTCGGCGTCCCCGGTCTATGGCTCGCCATTCCGGCAGCGGAACTGCTGACCTGTGCCGTCATTTACATCCGATACGTCCGGCAGAAAATCATCAGTGTCACGAAATATTAAGATCAGGAAGCCGTCATCCTGTTCCTGAACTCCTTCGGCGTACAGCCTTCCTGCCGTTTGAAGAACCGGATGAAATGCTGCGGATACTGGAATCCGAGCGATTCGGAAATCTGCTTGATTGTATCTGCCGGCTCAAGCATCCGCTCCTTGGCAACAGTAATCATCTTCAACTGTATGTACTCCTGCGCCGTCTTCCCCGTTTCCTGCTTCACCAAATCCCCGAAATAATTGGGCGAAAGACAAATCTTGTCGGCGAAATACTTCACGGTCGGGATTCCTTCCTTCGCCGCCGTATCCGAATAGAGGTAATCGTCCAACAGCCGTTCGAAGCGTGCCAACGCATCGTGATTCATGTCCTCGCGCGTGAAGAACTGCCTTTCGTAGAAACGCATGCAATAGTTGAGCATCACCTCTATGTTGGAAATGATGAGCGATTTGGAGAACTTGTCGATAGGATGCTGCAACTCACGGACAATCTTCTCCATGTAATCTTGCAGGATGATGCGCTCTTCCGTCGAAAGATGCAATGCCTCGTTGGATGCGTAGGAGAAAAACGAATACTGCTTCATCTTCTGCCCCAATGAGGTACGGTGCAGGAAATCGGGATGGAACAACAAACCGATGGCTTCCGGTGCGGGGCCGTCCTCCAACCTATGGACGCTGATTGTCTGTCCCGGAGCGAAACTTACTACGGTTTCATCATCGAAATCATAGACCGTCTTTCCGTAATTGATAACGCACCCGGTCGTTTTTTTGAGAAACAGTGCATAAAATCCCAGAGTCATCCGGTGCGTCGGCTGCGGCACGGAACTGTCGAAATGCACGATGCCGACCAGCGGGTGACGTGTCTCGAACCCGAAAAACCGGTTATACTGTTCGATGGTGTCAGCCTTTACTATATCCGCAGTATGATCCATATTCTATAAATGCTTTTCTTTCAATAACGTATATTTCTTATTCGCAATACAAAGGAAATGCTTTTTCCCCGATAATAAAAACATCATAGGGCAAAACACGTAATTCGGGTACTTTTATCCGTAAGCCGGGTACTTTGTTGATTATCATACCGAAACACGATGTAGAAAACCCGTAATCGGGGTACTTCTGTCCGTAAGAAAGGTACCGTGTCACATCATGGAACTCCCTAATTTTGCATCGTACAAAAAACAATCATTCAAAATCAAGCAAATATGAAACGTATAGTAATTACAACCATGACGGCTTTGGCATTCTTCGCTTCTGCCGTCGCTCAAGACCAAACCGGACGCGTACCCGCAAAAGGATTCGCCATGTTCTCCGCCGAAGACACCTTCCATCCTTACGAGTTTACCCGTCATGCCATCGGCGACAACGACATTCAGATCGAAATCCTGTATGCCGGCATCTGCCACAGCGACCTGCACGCCGCTTGGGACGAGCAGCAAGAACAGGGATTGCACGCCGCTTACCCCATGATTCCGGGACACGAAATCGCCGGACGTGTTGCGAAAGTCGGCAAGAACGTCACGAAATTCAAGGTCGGCGATCTGGCAGGCGTCGGCTGCATGGTCAACGCCTGCGGACATTGCTCCTCCTGCGAGATGCACAAGGAGCAGTTCTGCGAAAAGGGTACGACCTTTACCTACAATTCCAAAGACATCTACCACGACGGCGAGATGGCAATGGGCGGCTACTCGGACAACATCGTGGTAAGCGAGAACTTCGCCATCAAGATACCTGCAAACGCCGACCTGAAACGGGTCGCCCCGCTTTTGTGCGCGGGCGTGACGACTTGGTCGCCCATTCATTTCAGCAACGTCAGGAAAGGCGATAAGGTGGCGGTTGCCGGTTACGGCGGACTGGGACACATGGCAGTACAATATCTGGTGGACTTGGGAGCCGATGTGACCGTGTTCGACCGCACCGAGGAGAAGCGTGCCAATGCCGCCCGTATGGGTGCTACCCGTTACGTGAATGTGAACAATCCCGAAGAGATGAAGGGACTGCGCAACACGTTCGATTTTATCATCAGCACTATCCCCGCCAACTACGAGCCGATACAATATGTCGCCATGCTGAAAATGGGCGGTGAAATGGCTATCGTGGGACTTCCCGACAAATCGACGCTCAACATAGCCAACATGGCTTTCCTCTCCCAGCGCAAGGTGTACGGCTCGCTTATCGGCGGTATTAAAGAAACGCAGGAGATGCTCGACTATTCGGTGGCGCACGACATCTATCCCGAAGTGGAAATCATCAAGGCGGATGCTTCCGAAATAAACAAGGCTTGGCGCAACGTAGCCGACGGGAAAGTGAAGTTCCGCTATGTAATCGACATGAGTACGATAAAATAAAGTACAAACGAGAGCAGAGCCAAACTTGTTTGAGCTATGCCGAGTATAGCCTTTATTATGAAAATAAGGAGGACGGAACGATGAACGATATTATAGAAAGAATGCGGAACGGAAAGCGGATTCCGGAAACGGATTCCGACTTTCCCCATTTGTGCGAGGAGATCGAGAACACGCGGCGACTCGTCGGAGAACTCAACACCGGCTATCATACTCCCGATGAAGTGCGTACGCTGCTCGAACGCATCTGGGGACAGCCTTTGGATGCCTCGGTGCGTATGTTCCCGCCGTTTTATACGGCTTTCGGAAAGACAACCCGTGTGGGCAAAGAGGTGTTCATCAACTTCGGCTGCACGTTCCTCGACCAAGGCGGCATCACGCTCGAAGACGGCGTATTCATCGGACCGGGAGCGAAAATTCTGACGGAGCACCATCCCGAAGAACCGGCTTTGCGACATCGGCTGTTGGTCAAGCCCGTAATCGTCCGCCGCAACGCGTGGATCGGTGCGGGTGCGATGATACTGCCGGGCGTTATCGTCGGTGAGAATGCCATTGTTGCAGCCGGAGCTGTCGTGACGAAAGACGTGCCCGACAATACCGTTGTCGCGGGCGTTCCTGCTAAGATATTAAGGAATATAAACACCTCGAATCATGAATAGAAAGTTAATTGTGCTCTTCGTGATATGCACTATGATTATCACGGGAACATCCTGTAAAAGAACAAATAATATGAATAACGAAAAGAATATGGAAAATCTGAATTTAACCGCCGAATGGGACAAGACCTTCCCGCAGAGCGACAAAGTAATCTACAGCAAGGTAACATTCACCAACCGTTACGGTATCACACTGGCGGCTGATATGTATGTACCGAAAAATACCACCGGAAAACTGCCAGCCATCGCCGTTTGCGGTCCGTTCGGGGCTGTCAAGGAACAGGCTGCCGGACTTTATGCCCAGACAATGGCCGAGCGCGGTTTTCTGACCCTTGCTTTCGACCCCTCTTATACCGGAGAGAGCGGAGGCGAACCCCGCTACGTGGTATCGCCCGACATCAACACCGAGGATTTCTCGGCTGCCGTCGATTTCCTTGCTACCAGCGATAAGGTCGATCCCGAACAAATCGGCATCATCGGCATTTGCGGCTGGGGCGGACTGGCGATCAATGCCGCAGCCGCTGACCCGCGCATCAAGGCTACCGTCGCCTCGACGATGTACGATATGAGCCGCGTCAATGCCAACGGCTATTTTGATGCCAACGATAATGCCGAAGCACGTAACGCACTCCGTAAAACACTGGCTGCACAGCGCACCGAAGATTTCCGCAATGGCTTCCCAAAGCCGGGCGGCGGCGTCCCCGATGAACTGCCGGCCGATGCGGCGCAGTTCTTCAAGGATTACCATGCCTACTACAAGACCCCGCGCGGTTATCACAAACGTTCGCTCAACTCCAATCAGGGACGCAATGCGACGGAGGCTATTCCGTTTATCAACTTCCCGCTTATGAGCCGTGCGGATGAAATCGAAAAGGCCGTGCTTATCATTCATGGCGAAAAGGCTCACTCCCGTTACTTCGGTGAAGATGCGTTCAAAAAACTGAAAGGCGACAACAAGGAACTGATGATTATTCCCGATGCAAGCCATACAGACCTTTACGACAATTTGGCAGTCATCCCATTTGACAGGATGGAAGCATTTTTTCAAAAGAATTTAAAATAACTATTAAAACTATGAGAATGTGGTTATTATCTGTATTATTACCGGGACTCCTATTGACCACCCATGCTTGCAGTCCGACCGAAGAGCCGGTGAAGCCTGAAGAACCGACAATCGTTCCTAACCCCGACCCTGAGTCGGAACCCGATCCAAATCCTGACCCGCAACCTTCTAGTGACCGTGCCTTGGTAGTCTATTTTTTCTGCACGAACACCACGAAAGGCATTGCCGACCGGATTGTCGAGGCGACCGATGCGGCGACTTGGCGCATCGAGCCTGAAATAGCTTATACGTCCGAGGATTTGAACTACAACAATTCGTCTTCCCGTGCCAACCGTGAGCAGAACGATCCGTCGGCACGTCCTGCCATCAAGGGAAAATGCGAAAACCTCGCCGACTACGATGTGGTTTTCCTCGGTTATCCCATCTGGTGGGGCAAAGCTCCGAAAGTCATTTTCACTTTTCTCGAAAGCCATGACCTCGCGGGCAAGACCGTCGTTCCGTTCTGCACCTCGCACTCCAGCGGCATCGGGTCGAGCGATACCGACCTGCATCGTCCGGCGACCGGAGCCGCACGCTCCATGCCTCTGCGGCAAAGCGGCTTATGTAATCATCCAGATTGTCCCGCCACAGAGGGAGCTTAAGTTCGGCGGCAGCCTTGCGTATTGTTTTGAGCTCCTGGTTTTCCTCCATCTTTGAATCAGTTATTATTATATGAACGTAAAGCCTGCTGTGCGCTCATAGCGGCGGTAAGAGCATCAAGGGTCGACATGGCATGCTGCTCGATTGATGCAGCTGTTGCTGCGGGTTACAAAGGATTTGCCACAAAAACTGCATTTTCGGGTTGCTTTCATACTGCTTTATCGTTTACTGGGATTTCTCCAATCCTGTATTCCTGATGTGGTGAACGGATGTAAACGGCTGTAAACCCTTGTCAACTGTCTGCACGGTGTGACAAAAAACAAGCCCCGCAAATTCTCCACGTCAGAAATACGTCTCAAAAATATGTGGAAATTCGGGAAGCATCAAAAAGCAGTCGAAAAGTGTCAATTTTTAAAATATATTGATAATTAAAGGTTTATGCTTGGATATTTCTGATTATTTTTGGTTGTTTTACACTTCTAAATACATTAAAGAACTTATACCTATTTTTGCAAAAAATCTATGGGACCCAACAAGCGGGTTTTAGCAAAAGATAAAATAAAAGTTTGATTCGGGCAGAAATCTGTCAGCTTTAGCCTCCGTCCCGACAAACAAGCGGAGTTTTTTTGAATGCAGAACTTTAGGTGGTCACTTTTCACCATTTTAAAAAGAGCAGTTTTACCATTTCTTCCACCAAAAACAAAGTATGTCCTCCTTACTCAACCGGATTTGAGTTACTCCGAAACGCTTTGCCCTTATCGACGAGAGGGCAGGTTTCCTCTCTGAAGCCAGGAAACTTTACAAAAAGATCGGACAACTAAACAGGCAAAAGATGCAAACAATTTTAAAAGCAAAAATCAGATAATCAAAAGTTAGTTAAAACGTATGGCAAGTGTAAAAGTGAAATTTCGTCCCTCCACTCAAGAAAGAAAAGAAGGAACAATCTATTACCAGGTAATTCATAAGCGAATTGTGCGCCAATTGGCAACCGATTATAAGATTTACGAACATGAATGGAATGCCAGAAAATCTATGCTTCCGAATGCCGACAATACCCAACGCAATCATCAGCTTATCGAACTCCGGAAATGTATCGACCAGGACATTGAACGATTAAAACGTATTATACTCGAACTTGACCGTAAAGGCCTGCCTTACGAAGCTGCTGATGTAATATCCGAATACCGACTCAGAATACAGGAATATTCGCTGTTTAATTTCATGCAGAGCGTCATCTCGCTGTTGAAGCAGATGGGTAAAACCCGAACAAGCGAAACCTATGTAGCTACATTGAACAGCTTTAAGCAATACCGCAATGGTGAAGACATCATGTTCGATTCCATCACATCAGATGAGATACAATTATACGAGGCATACATGGTAAAACGGGGCGTTTGTCCCAACACAACCTCCTTTTATATGAGAATACTTCGTGCGGTCTATAACCGTGCCGTCGAGAAAGATATCACTAAACAGTGCTATCCTTTTAAACATGTTTATACCGGAGTGAGTAAGACCATGAAAAGAGCAATTTCCATCAATGAAATCAAGCGAATCAAGCAACTAGATTTATCATTGAAACCATCAATGGCACTCGCAAGAGACATTTTTCTGTTCAGCTTTTACACTAGAGGTATGGCCTTTGTAGATATCGCATATCTTCGCAAAAAAAACATACAGAACGGCATCATCACATACCGCAGACACAAAACCGGACAACAACTTCATATCAAGGTTGAGAAATGCACACAGGAAATCATTAACCTATACAAGGACACCGGGACTGATTATGTTTTTCCTATCATTAAGACTACCGGCGACGAATATCGCCAATATAAAAACGCTCTTCGAGCAGTTAATGGTAAACTCAAAGATATTGGCAAAATGATCGGTACTCCAGTCAAACTGACCACATACGTCAGCCGCCACTCATGGGGAAGTGCAGCCCGGTCGAACAATATTCCGATTTCGGTAATCAGCGAGTCAATGGGGCACGACAACGAACAGACTACGCAAATCTACCTCGCCTCACTCGACACCGCCGCAATTGATGAAGCAAATACCAAAATTCTTAAGAAACTGTTATCGGGGATGGTTTAGCAAATTTGCACACTCTTTGAAAGAGAGCGATTTGCAGGTGCAAATATAGTCAAAACTCTGGATTTTAACAAATTTTCGCCAAAATTGCAAACATTTTATGTTGAAAAACATAAGAAAATTGAGCAAATCAGCCTTTATTTTAACATTTTGTATTGATTTTAAGCTATATCCGAATCCTGTCGCTCTCTTTCAAAGAGTGTGAAAAAATAATAAACCAAGCTAAATCAATATGAAACAATTGAATCTGATCAATCAGTATTGCACTGTTTCTTTTAATAAACAAAGTATACGTGAAAAGATAGCAGTTGCATTACTTTCAAGTTTGCTGTGCAGCATCAGTTATGCACAAATGCCAGCCCAAAACAATCGAATAAGCATCAGCAAAAATTTAAATTATCGCCAAACTGTCAATCCAGCCACCTTAGATAATTACTTGTATAGCACATTTTATGGTTCGGAGAAAGAGTGCTACAACCTTAAGGGTTTTGCCATCAGCCGTAGCTCTATGAAAATTGTCAGCATGAAAGTCAATCCAACAGGAGCATCTTATGCCGTTCTATCATCAAATGGCAAAAAAAATCATGTCGATATATTTGATGCCTATTTAGTAAACAAAAAAATATACGAATTCAAAACAATGGTAAAGCCAACCGCAATAGCATACAGCAAAGATGGCAGAAAGTTATTCATTGCACTGGCAAACAATTCGTTAAATGTATATAATGCCCAATCATTTATTTTAGAAAAAACATTTTCATTGCCCTTCTCTCCCGATTTAATGGAAACAAGCAATAACAACTATTATTTGGTGCTATCCGGTGGCTCATCTGCTGCAATAGCTGATATTGAAACCGGGGCAATAAGAATTGTCTTGCCTAATACAGAAACTATCCGATACATTTCTTTTTCCGAAGATGCCTCCATGTTTGGAGTCTTAACAAACAGCTCTCTTAACGTCTATGCCACAACGACTTTTGCAATGAAAGTTGCCATACCATTGGTTGGAACGCCATCTCATTTCTCATTTCATCCTGAAGGAAAATATACTTCAATAGCTTTATCTGATAATACAATATTGGTCGTCAATCTCACGGATTTAAACGACAGGTTTTCCATTACAGATGCTGATGGACATATATCCTATGTCAGATTTGTCAAGGACGGAAAAAAGAACACCTATCTTAGCTACAATTCTCTCAAAGCAATTAAATATAAATTGTTAAGCGGCTTCTCTCCCAATTACACAAAGATGTTAAAAGAAGAGTTACTTGCAAGAATAGAAGAGTGGTCTAAAATCCGTGACGGAGAAAGCATTGAAGAATACAAAATGCGTGTCAATGAAGAATCACGCATCAAGCAGATCCGGCTATTTGAACAAGAAATAGCCACAAAAATGGCAGACAATATGGTTATGAACTCAACAATTACACTCGGCGGTTACAATCCCGACAACCACATGTTGACTCTAAACTTCGACAACCTGCCGACAGTATATTTAACCGTTCCGGAGAGAGAGGTGCCAGACTTCATGACACCTGAAAATCTTGAATTCCGGGATGCAGTGTACGGCATTACCAAAGATGACAAGTTTGAACTCCTATATGCAAACGTTTATAACAAAGCGACCGGCAAACAGTACGTTTTCAACAATCTGAATCGTCAATCGTTAGACTTTCTAACCGCCGGTGGCAATTTTGTACCAATCGAATTTGTACAACAGGCAAGTATGGAAGAGGTTAAACTCAATTCGATAAAACAAGGCATCATTGACAATGCAATAAAACAGAATTTAATTTCAGACCACACAAATATCCAAGTCAGTACCAGTGTTGTGTCTGATTACGATGCTTCAGGCAATAAAATAACAAATTACAAAATATCATTCAATTATACTGTAGATGCCCAATATTCGGCTTACGAAGATTTTCCTGCCGGAAAATATAAAATCAGCCAATCAAATGCCGCCAAATCCGTACTGAAAATTGTTGCTCAGGCATTTGAATCCGACTTTGCGCAATATATCCGGGAAGGCAAGAAAGTCCTTATAAATATTACCGGTTCTGCAGATGCACTGCCTATCAATGGAGTGATAGCATATGATGGCAGTTACGGAGAATTTGAAAACGAGCCTTATTATCTTAATGGCGACTTGAGCACTATCAACGTGACAAAAAACAATGGTATCAGAAAGAATGAACAGTTGGCATTCATACGTGCCGCAGCTGTAAAAGATTACATTCAAACAAATGTGACCTCCCTGCATTCAATGAATACAAATTATAGATATAACATTGAATTATCGGATCAGAAAGGCGGTAAATACCGCCGTATCAATGTCGAATTCACATTTATAAACGCATTCTGAATATGACTTGGAAAACTATATATATCGTATTGATATTGTTCTTTGGGCAATTGACCGTAAACGCACAATCTATCGCAAATGCGACTGCACAATACAATGAATTTGTCCAAGCCATATCATCCTCCGGTGAAAGCATAAACGCTTATAATTCACTGTATCTTTGCTTTGAACAATACTGGGGCGTATTAAACGGAAACGACGCCACTGAAATCAATCAAGCCCGAGGGGGGCTAAAAAAAATATTCCCATACATCAACAATGGAGCCTACTATTATACTAAACTTAACGATAGAGACAAAGCTGAGCAATTCGTAGAAGCTTACATTGACATTTCTCTGCATGAGGCCATGCAGGGAGAATTCTTGTCTGTTGGGGCTGATTATGCAACCTTTGCATGGATGGCAGCCTGTAAAAATTACAATTCCAAAAATTACACAAAAGCCATAACGTATTTACAGGCATACATAAATTCAGGTGAGGCAGAAAAGAGGGCCGATGCTTATAATTTCATGGCCAAGTCATATATACATTTAAACGATATGCCTCATGCCCAATATATTCTGGAACAAGGTTTATTGTTATACCCCGATGACATCAGGATGTTGGCAACAATAATAAATATATTGGGCGAATACAAGACAAATGACATCGCCTTACAAAAATATGTATCCCAAGCCATCAGATATAAACCCGATGATGAAGGATTGCTCAATATTCAGGTACAGTTGTACGAACGAACAAACAACTTTGAACAAGCTGCCATGATATGCAACAGACTTCGTCAAACCAAACCACAAAGTTTAGATGTGGCAAGACACCTGGCTATTAACTATTATAATGCAGGCGTTGTTTATGCGCAAAAAGCAAATAACTCAGACGGTAAAGAATCCGGACAATATAAGCAGGAAGCAAGCTCATACTTTTCATTGGCAGTTCAAGTGCTGAATGACGTCTTATACAGTGACCCGCTTGCCATCAACTATGCGTATGCCTTAGCAAACGCATACGCATATATTGGCGATAAGGCAAATTTACAAACAATAAACGGCAAAATTCAGGCACTTGGTTATTCTCCGTCATCAATCGGTGGAGATATGCAACTGATGGCTTATAACTCAACACCACCAAGACCTAATCTAACCGCACCCAAGCCGGTTCCCTCAAATTCCTTTAACCAGCCATTACAGCCCGGTAACCACCCACCCATAACCTCAACACCCAAAGCATCACAAAAACAGATTGTGTCTGATGTTGATATCGATATTCCTGTAAATAAAACAAATAACACAAATACTTTTGCCGTAATCATTGCAAACGAAAAGTACAAGAAGGTTGCGGAAGTACCTAATGCAGAGAATGACGGAATCATCTTTGCCGAATATTGCAACAAAGTATTAGGCATACCCAATGATAACATCCGAAAACATTTGAATGTTACCTTCGGAGGAATGCTTGATGCCATCGAAGACATGAAGGCCATCGCTTCCGCAAAACACGGAAATTGTAATTTTATTCTCTACTATGCAGGCCACGGTGTACCGGACGAAAAGACCAAAACCGCATACATACTGCCTGTCGATGCCGATGGAAAACAGATGAGAGTGTGCTACTCGCTTGCATCGTTATATACCGAACTACAGGCAATGAAAGCCAATTGCACCACAGTCTTTCTCGACGCCTGCTTCAGTGGCGCAACAAGAAGCGAATCCGATATGTTGATGTCAGCCCGAAGTGTCGCCATTGCCGTTGACGATAATGAAGTGGACGGCAATATTGTAATCTTCAGTGCTGCGACAAATGACCAGTCCGCTCTGGCATATGACGAACAAAAACATGGTATGTTTACTTACTATCTTCTAAAAAAACTGAAAGAATCACGCGGAGATATCAATCTGCAGGAACTAAGTGATTATATAAAAGATAACGTCACCCTGCAAGCCCGGTTAAAAAATCACAAAGACCAGACACCGACAGTGATTCCGGGACTGTCTATGGGCGAAAAATGGAAACATATAAAACTTAAATAATTCACCGATTAAAATGCACAAAAGATGAAAAATTTCTTCTTCATTCTCGCGCTCTGTTGCTTAGGAAGCATCGGCGCGATAGCACAATCTACAACTAAAGTAGTTACCGGTGTCGTTGTCGACAAAAACGGTAACCCGCTTCCGGGTGCCATTGTTGAAGCCACTGGCGGTGCCGAAAATACCGTTGTCGATGCGGACGGAACATTTTCTATCGAAGTCCCCATCTGGTTAAAGTCTCTGACCGCAAGATATGCCGGAATGAAATCCCAAAAAAAGAATCTCAACGGACAGAATATGATATTCTGGTTGAGTCCCGAAAGAACTGGCAAGTGGTTTATTAACTTTGAAACTTCAATTGGAACGATTTCTAACCGCGTTGGCATCATGAGTGGATATCTTGGCAAGTGGGGTGGATATGCCAAACTACTACCAACATTTGGATATAATGATGATATAAACGGAATACCTGCATTTACATTAGGGGTCATCAAATGCATTAAAAGCCCGGTTTATGCATATCTTGGATTAGGTCCTGCTCCAGCTGGCTATGAAGATAAGGGCGAGTATTATTGGTGCATAGGTGGAATGTTTGAGGCTGGATTTATTTTTAATATAAAGAAAAAAATAAACATCAGTACGGGTTACTCATGCAGTTCTGACTTCCTAGATACCGAACATGGATTTCACTTCGGTGTAGGTTATTGTTTCTAATGAACGACAAATGATGCAGAAGCATATATACATATTGTTTTTCCTATTATGCTTAAGCTTACCTGCTACTGCAAAAACGATAAAAACAGTAGAAGGCACATATACATTTTATGCACCTTCTACCATGTCCATGCAACAGGCAGAGCAAGAAGCTATCCGTCGGGCTCAAATCAATGCACTGGCAAGTGCTTTCGGACGCATAATCGTAGAAAACACCACTTCCATTCAAACCGAACAAGACGAGCTATTCTATCAGGAAGGCAACAGCCACGTCAAAGGCGAATGGATAGAAACAATCGGAGAACCAAAAATTGAGCGAGGTTTTTACGAAAACGGCTTCTATGTGACTTGCACGATAAAAGGCAAAGCAAGAGAAATTGTTTCCGCGAAAACAGATATTGATATAAAAGTTTTATGCAATCATCCGGATGCTGATTTTGAACATACGGAATTTAAAAACGGAGACAGGTTGTATGTCAGCATCAAGGCCGCCGAGAATGGTTATATAACCATCTATCTTTACGACAAAAAGGCTGATATCGTATCATGTCTTTTGCCCTATCCCTATGACAACAACAGTGTAAACGCCATTAAGCGAGACAAGAAATACGTCCTTTTTTCTAAATTGCTGAACGAGTTACCGGCAAAAGCCGTGGAATATGTCATGAACTGTACAGATGACATGGAGGTAAATACACTATATGTTTTATTCTCAAGAAAAGAATTCTCAAAGCCTACATTAAATGTAACCGGCAACAAAAGAACGATAGGCAATCTGTCATATACTCAGTTTCAGCGTTGGCTTACCAAGTGTCAATCAGAGAATGAGACACTGCAAATCATAAAGAAAAACATTAATATATCAACAGAATAAAACATCTTATAAACTCATAAACAAAATCATTATGAACAAAATCATTCTTTTTCTGGTAGCATTATGCCTGATAGCTCCCCTGTCAATGAAAGCACAAAACAAAACGCTGGATAAGGCAATGAAAAAGGAGTACCAAACCAAAATGAAAGAGTACAAGAAAGAGGGTTGGAAACTCTTTGGAAGTTCCCGCAGTCTCGACATCGCCTTGCTGACTCACTATGACAAACTTAATACTCTAAATGAAGATGGACGGGAAGTTGTAGGTGTGGCATCCAAATTCAAATCAAAGAATGTCGGTCATCAAATAGCTATAAACAGTGCCTGCATTACCTATGCGCAACAAGCAGGAAGCCATCTCAAAGGCCGCGTTGTCAGCGATATGTCCGGAGACGGTGTTGAAGCCGACGAAGAATTTGACCATTTCTACGCAGCCTATGAACGCCTTGTTGAGAAAGAAATTAAAGGAGAAATGCGGGAATCATACAGCATTATCCGTGAAAACGGAGATGGCACATTTGAAATGCAAACATTCTTCATTATAAATGAAAGTGCCGCATCAAAAGCTCGTATCAGAGCGTTGGAGAATGCAGCCAAAGAAAGTGCTGTCGCCCGAAAATACGCTGAGAAGGTTTCCGATTTTGTTAGAGAAGGCTTTAAGGAATAAAATATCATCATCTATGATTTGTAATTGACACATACCATTTTGTGAAAATAAGGAATACGGGATTCTATAGCGAGTTCCGTATTTTTTATTTAATAGATTTGCAAAATAACGGAAAACACAAAAATGACACCAAGGACAAAGGGCAATTCATCAGATTTTCTGCCATCAGCCACTTACTTAATGACGGATACTGAAATGTACGGTATAACCCAACAACAAACCGACTCCCCCTAAAACATAACCAGCCGCAGCACTAAATTCCGTCCCTATAGCATAGCCGATTCCACCCCATGCCAATGTTAACACCGTACAAAGCAGGAAACTTAAAATCCGAATTGAGAACATCAGGATACATCCGGCAAAAATACCTCCGAAAACCCACCAGGACGCGAAATATACCCCACATACAATAGCAATTATAAGTATCTCACCTCCTACGATATTCCTGTTCTTATATTCATATATCGCACCAAGAACACCTCTGCGCACATTTTCTGAAGAATCGGCCATACATTGTTATTTTTAATTTAGCAAAACAAATTTACATTTTATTATGCTATAAAACAAATTAACTCCTATCAGACAATACTCATAAACTGATTCTATCCTATTGTCGAGGAAAGACCGGACTGCTTTTCTGCCGTTCGAATATAACTAATCTATATTTTGCATTTTATCAGCAGAACGAACAAATTCAATATCATCCCGGAATAATTTCCGGTAAGTGACATACGTGCGCACAACCTTGGCTCCGATATAATCCATCAAATGAATCATAGGAGGATTGAAATCTCCGACCCAATTCAACTCCAGATATTTATATTCCCTGCCTTTTTCAATAATACACTCAGTAAAACGTTTTATCATAGCTGCTTCCACTCCCTTTCCCTGGAATTCCGGAACAACGCCAAACAATTGTCCTAATGCAACGTCAATTTTCCTGGCCTTCAGATAATACATGAACTTCAATTTCCCGAATAAATTCATCTTCCCGTTCAAATGCTTCACTACCTGATTCAATTCAGGAAACATAAGAAAAAAACCTATAGGCTGACCCTTATAGAAAGCAAAATAAATCAAATCTTTATCAATAATAGGTTGCAGACTTTTGTAAAGAGCTTCTACTTGTTGCCGGGTTATTCCATCTACTCCATGAACCTCCAGATTCCACGCTTTGTTATACACTGCCAATAAAGCTTCTATTGCTTTTTCCTTTCCTACATCACCATAAGTTTGAACCCTATAATCGGGATTTTTCAGTATCCGGTCCGCTTTCCACACTACAATTTTCGATAAACTTTCCATCACCAGATGAGTCCGATAAGCAAACTGTTTAAAGAAATCCCGAAAACCATAAGCATCAAAGAATTTTACATAATAATCATGTGTATAAGGCATCCCATATACCGGATTCTCTTTATACCCCTCCACCAGCAATCCCCACCATTCAATTCTCTCTCCAAAATTAACAGGCCCCTCCATCGCTTCCATACCCCTTTGCTCCAGCCACATTTTACATTGGTCAAACAATTTGAAAGCTGCCTCCTGATTATCTATGCACTCAAAAAAACCCATTTGTCCTACTTTGTA
>OFFH01000794.1_pt1 | contig 19709 bp, 12 predicted proteins | sample 1521341 | NCBI WGS metagenome assembly OFFH01 (sample SAMEA3504108, study PRJEB24116) | mouse gut metagenome | biome: mouse gut; feature: mouse-associated habitat; material: faeces | place: Denmark | collected 2011 | reverse complement strand
GTACGGTGGTGTGGGAGGTCGGTAGATAAAATAATTATCTACCTCCTACCCGATTGCTTGAATGTTGCTCATGTCATCAAAATCCCTCTCGGAATGAAGATCGGCGTTTCTGATCGTTTCTTATCCTGCCAGCTATGGCAGAAATTCGTAGAACTTTAGGAAAATCAATTGTTTTCCGGGAACAACTGGTGTATAATTTAATCTGTGTTAGTGTGCTTTTGCACACGGCTTTTGAAGCAGAGTATAGACGATACCTACCCCCAAGTAATGGAGATGAAGATATGGCTTACCAAAACGAAGCGGCACTAGAAGTCCCAGTTTGATGAACAGTTAAATAGCCACGACTATTCCTCCGTATCCATCCCCAATTATGATGCTTTGCTGGCTAATTTCAAAATCACATTTATAGATTGTGAACAAGAGTCGGGAATATGGTTTGCACCTTACCGAGGCAAACTTGACTGCAATATAGGAGTTCTTCCCAAGTGTCAGTTTAAGAAGACTATCTGAAGTCTAACGCTACCATCAGAAATTTGCCAAGGTAAAGAGGCAGGCGAAGGAGACACTCCGTCTGAAAACGAGGAATGACGAGGGAACTATATGCCAAAGAGAGATGCGCAATACAGCTACAATTTCATCGATCTCTTTGCGGGAGCCGGCGGGCTTTCGGAAGGGTTTCTTCAGGCTGGGTTCAATCCTGTAGCCCATGTCGAAATGAATGAATTTGCGGCTAAAACGCTTGAGACGAGAAGTGCTTACTACTATTTGAAAGGCACGAACAATCTCGGCTTATATAAAAAATATGTGTCAGGGAAAATCTCCCGCGATGATTTTATGAAGCAGATTCCGGCCTCGATAACAAAAACCATCATCAATGAGACGATGTCTGACGAAACACTCCCGGCAATTTTCAAAACCATTGATGGGATAATGAAAATTCGAGGCATCACTAAAATCGATGTTATTGTAGGCGGCCCACCCTGCCAAGCCTATTCGCTTGTTGGGAGGGCGCAAAGCAGCCATATGGAAGTGCCGATGGCGGAAGACCCGCGTAATTACTTGTATAAGCTGTATGCGCGGTTCTTAAAACGTTATCAGCCTCGAATGTTCGTTTTTGAGAATGTTACGGGAATTGAATCAGCCAATGGCGGAGCAATTTGGAAGAACATGAAGAAATACCTGAAGCGTGTTGGATATGAAATTGAGTGTCGTGAACAGAATGCTCATACATTTGGCGTTCTCCAGAATAGACGCCGGATGATTATTGTGGGCTGGTTAAAGAAAAGCGGGTTGAAATATCCTGATTTTCTTGAAATCAAAACGGATGCCATTGTAAATGATCTCTTCGCTGATTTGCCCAAACTGCATCCCGGCGAGAGTTCCGATAAATATGCAGATTCAAAAGCCAGTAGCTATGTCACGGAATCAGGAATACGGACGACAAATGATGTGCTGACCCACCACAACTGCCGACCAAATATAGATCGGGATATCAAGATTTACAGACGAGCGGTTGAACTGTGGAATGACGGTCATAAGCGTCTTAATTACAACGATCTTCCGGATGAATTGAAAACACACAAAAACAGACATTCATTTACTGACAGGTTTAAGGTAGTTGAAGGAGATGAATCGTGCTGCCACACTATTTTGGCGCACCTTTCAAAGGACGGCCACTATTTCATTCATCCTGATATAGAACAGAATCGTTCCATTACCGTTCGTGAAGCGGCGAGAATACAATCGTTCCCTGACAGCTATTTTTTTGAGGGTCCACGGACATCGCAGTTCGTACAGATAGGCAATGCTGTCCCTCCAATGATGGCCAAGGGAATCGCTATGGGTATTTTTGAACAGCTATACAAAGGAGATTCAGATGGAAGGTAACCTGCTGCTTGGACAATTCAGCAGATATAAAAAGCTGGAACTTGAGGCTTCTCCGTTCCACTTCCTTTTGGATGCAAATATTGAATTGAATCCCCATCAGATCAATGCGTTCTGCGCTGCTATCCAGACTTTGAAAACAGGCGGCATCGTATTGGCTGACGAGGTTGGACTCGGAAAGACCATTGAGGCCGGACTTGTATTGAAGTATGTGCTTGAGTCTGGCGCAAAGCGAGTATTGATTGCTCTTCCGGCATCCTTGAGAAAACAGTGGGAGATGGAACTTGAGGATAAGTTTGGCTTACAGTCAGTGATACTTGACCGGCTTACGGTGGAAAAAGACATTTCAGACTGGCGCAAAAGGCTTACCGATAATAAGTCTGTACAAATCGTGCTTACTTCTTACGATTACTCATCCAAGCTGATGAAGAGATTCCCGGAGGTTAAATGGGATTTCATTATTATCGATGAGGCGCATAATCTCAGAAATGTATTTCATGGGACTAAACGGGCAAAGAATCTGTATGAACTGTCAAAAGGGATTTCGAAGATTCTACTGACCGCTACACCGCTACAAAATTCGCTGACAGACCTTCACGGATTGATTTCCTTTATCGACCAGCGAATTTTCGGAAGCGAGAAAGTCTTTAACAAACGCTACATCGAATGTCAGGATTACTCCAACTTAAAGCACGAGTTGTCGTCGGTTCTTTATCGGACACTTCGCAAGGATGTGGCGAATTACATGAACTTCAAAAGAAGAACCTGCAAAACGGTAGATTTCATCCTTTCGCAGGATGAGATTGAATTGTATCAGCGGGTAAACGACTTCTTGAAACGAGAGCTGCTGTATTCAATTCCAACATCGAATCGCGGCTTGATTATCCTTGTTATCAGAAAACTGCTTGCCTCTTCGAGTTTCGCACTGATTGAGACCTTCGAGATTTTGAAGAAGCGACTTGAGAAGTTGTACGAAGGTAGCAAGCCATCGAATGCGCAGGAAGGCTTTGATCTCTTTTGGAGTTATGTAGAGGATGAAATCGATGAGTCGGGCTTTGAAGAAACTGAGGATGAAGATACTATTGTCCAGAAACAGTTTATCCGGGCGGAACTTGATGTGGTAAATATCATCATCGATGTGGCAAAGCGCATAAAGACAAATGCAAAGGTCAATGCGCTGAAGACCGCTATACAGATTGCTTTTGACTATCAGCAGAAGCAGAGCATCCCTCAGAAGGTCGTAATCTTCACGGAGTCAAAGCGTACTCAGAAATACATAGCCGCAGAACTGCGCAAGACGGGATTTGAGGACGAGGATATCCTCCTCTTCAATGGTGATTTTGATGACACCATGACGAAGGAAATATACAAGGCATGGCAGGTCAAAAATTTCGGAAAAGCAAATTACGGACGCAGCGTGGAATACAAGCATGCCATCGTGGATTACTTCCGCCATAACGCAAAGATACTGATATGTACGGATGCCGGTTCCGAAGGGTTGAACCTTCAGTTCTGCAACACGGTAATCAACTATGACCTGCCGTGGAATCCGATGAAGATTGAGCAGCGTATCGGTCGTTGTCACCGTTATGGTCAGGAGCATGATGTCGTGGCAATCAATCTGCTGAATACGCAGAACGCTGCTGACCAGCGTGTTTACGATATTCTCTCGAAGAAGTTTGAACTGTTCGAGGGTGTGTTCGGCGCATCGGATATTGCACTCGGCGCATTGGAGTCCGGCACGAGTTTTGAAAAAATGGTATTGCAGATTTACCAGACTTGCGACACCACGGCGGAGTTTAAGAAAGCCTTTGACAAACTGGATCGCAAGCTGAACGCAAAGCGGGATAAGAAAGCAAGAGAACTCCGCTCTCTGTTGCTCACCGAAAGCAACGGCGCAAAGGAACAGGCACTCGATGCCACAAAGTCTGATATCGCAAAGTATCTGCACGATGTGGAATACTGGAGTGCTTTTGACGAGCCGGAGGTTGACGGCGGCCTTCATTACTGGAAGGTCGATAATTGGGGAGAAAAAGTCCTCGGATCGCACGGAATCCTGTTTATAGGAGCCTTCTGCGATTCCTCGAAACTTCTCTTCCCGGTATTGTTGCTTTGCGATGAACAGGGAAACTACATAGATTTTGATGAGGCAGACCTCGTTCCCGAACTTGAGCAGATCGATGATATGGATGTGCGATACTTCACTCCGTCAGAATCTGAGATGAAGTTCTACCAGCGTGTTTATGATAATTTGACCGCTGAGATGGTAAAACGCTATCGGGAGCAGTCGGAACCAATTAAGGCTTATAACCGCAGAAAGATTGAAAACTGGGAGCGTATTCAGATGGAACAACTGATTGCGACATACCAGGAAATGGATGTCGAGATCGGCATTTTGAAGGAAGAGGAACGAGCCTCGGAAAACTTCTACGAGAAAATAGACATACGAAAAAAGATAACCGAGAAATCCAAGGCACTTGAAAAGTTGCAGGAGTCATTTCATGAGAAAGAAACCAGCTTCAAGACCGAAGGCGAGCGGGAAATCGCAGAGTTTGATAAACAGTTTGATATTAACCCGATTTTGTTGGTTAACATTGTGCTGAAGTTTTAGGAGAGATCATTATGCGGAAGACAGGAAAATTGGAACTGACTTGGGTCGGAAAATATGATGATAAAGTCATCGAACCAAGAATCCTTCTTGAGGATATAAGTAAATCATATGGAGATCCATCAAACGAAAATATGCTGATACATGGGGATAACCTTATAGTTTTGCAGGCTTTGCAACGGGATTTCGTAAGACGGATTAAATGTATCTACATAGATCCTCCGTTTAACACTGGACAGGCATTTGAGAATTATGACGATAATCTTGAAATGTCTATATGGCTAAATATGATGCGTAAGCGTATTGAATTGTTGCATGAATTGTTACGAGAGGATGGCACTATGTTCGTTCATATCGACGACGCATATTTGCCGTATGTGACACTTCTCTTAGACGAAGTTTTTGGAAGGCAAAATCGGTTATATCTAATCACATTTAAGCAAGGAGCAGCAACAGGTCATAAAGCGATTAATCCAGGATGTGTGACGACAACTAACTATATAGTTATGGTTGCGAAAAACAAGAATCTCTGGAATCCTAATAAGGTCTATACAAAGAGAAATACACGTGATACTAGATATACGAAGTTTATCACAAATATTAATGCCCCGTTTAATGAGTGGCATATTATTACCTTGATGGAAGCGTATTCTGAGTCGAGAAAACTCACCGTGGTTAAAGCACGAAAAGAGGTAAGAGACAATCCTGAACTGTTGGATAAGTTCGTATTAGAAAACGCCGCTTCTGTTATTCGTACAGCTCGTCCAGATATGAAAAGTGTCGGAAAGGAAATTCAGGCGAAAATTAAGGAATCCATGTTGGAGCAGTTATCTATCCATTATCTTCATAGAGAGAACAACCCAGATATGTATTTCATCAAAGGCGAAAGGATTCTATTTTACAAGGATAAATTAAAAGAAATTGACGGGGAACTCGTTTCGGCCGAACCTTTAACCACATTGTGGGATGATATTTTGTCAAATAACTTGCACAACGAGGGTGGTGTATCATTTCCCAAGGGCAAGAAACCAGAACACCTCATTAAGAGAGTTTTAGAAATTGCGACGGATGAGGAAGATTGGTTTCTGGATTCTTTCTTAGGTTCAGGAACTTCGGTAGCGGTTGCTCATAAAATGAATCGAAAATATATTGGGATTGAAATGGGTGACCAAGCATATACGCATTGCAAGAAGAGGCTGGATGATGTTATCGCTAACGATGACAACTCTGGAATCACAAAATCTGTTAACTGGCAAGGTGGAGGCGGGTACCACTTTTATGAGTTAGCTCCGAGCCTGCTTGTCAAAAATGACAAACTGCCGATTTATCAGGTCAATCCTTCCTACACCTTCGAGATGCTCTGCGAAGCAATCTGTAAGATTGAGGGATTCCGATACAAACCGCAGGACATGTTCCACGGTTATTCTTCGGAGAGACGGTTTATTCACATCACCACGGAATTTGTAAATGCGGGATATATGAAATCGCTGTCCGCACGGCTTGCAGAAGGTCAGTCTCTCCTGATTTATGGCACGAAGATACAGTCGGATATGGTATTGCCTGATAACATCGAGGTCAAGAAAATTCCGAAAGACCTTCTGGAAAAATGCGATTTTGAAAGCGAGGTGTAGTAAATGTCTGAGATAGTAAATAAGATCAAATACGTAATGAGTTTGAGAACTCCGCAGGAGGAGGCTCTATCTTACCTCGATGCCATCAGTTCGTATTGTGATTACAGGAAGGACAGCAAGGATGTTGTTGAGGCAGCCGCATCGGAATATTGCGAGAAGCAGCGCAAGGTCAAAGCGGGATTTGACTTCCCGTCATTCTGCTACGCTATGGCTACCGGCATCGGAAAAACCCGTCTGATGGGTGCCAGTATCTACTATTTGTACAAAACAAAGGGCTATAAGCACTTCTTCATTCTTGCGCCTGGAAATACGATTTATGAAAAGCTGCGTAAGGAGTCTAATCCGAATCATCCAAAGTATATCTTCAAAGGGTTGGAGTCGGAAATGGGCAGGCCGAAGGTGTATGACGGCGAAAATTATGATACCTATCCTGTGAAGTTCGAGCAGATGTCTCTCCGCGTCGAAAAGACTTCAGGGATTCAACTTTTCATTTTCAACATCGGAAAAATCTTTAACAGCAAGACGGACACGCAGTTCAATTTCCATAAGTTCAAGGAAACGCTGGGCGCTTCCTTTGCTGATGTGTTGGCGCAGTTTGACGATCTCGTAATCTGCATGGACGAGGCGCATCGTTATTATGCTCCAGCATCAATGAAGGCCATTAACTATTTGAAACCGGTTCTCGGTCTGGAGTTTACCGCTACGCCAAAGACCACATCGAACGTCATTTATGCTTATGATCTGGCTCGTGGCGCTGTCGAGGGATATCTGAAAATTCCTGTTGTTATGGGACGCTCTAACATGGCAGGCTATAACCAGAACGATATCGAGGAGATGAAAATCCGAGATGGTCTTACTCTTCATGAGCATCGCAAGGCTGTGCTGCGCGAGTATTGCAGTGAAAACGACCTTGACTATGTAAAGCCGATTGTTCTTGTGGCCTGCAAGGATACAGACCACGCCAAGAAAATCCGTGCGTTGATAGATAGCGATGATTTTCAATGCGGAAAGTATAAGGGCAAAGTTATCGAAATACATTCAAAGCAGACCGGCGAGGAGTCGGAAGAAAACATCCGTCTTTTGCTCTCTATAGAGAGTGCTTCTAACCCGGTCGAAATCGTTTTACACGTTTACAAGCTGAAAGAAGGCTGGGATGTCAATAATCTGTTTACGATTATTCCGCTGAACGCCGCAAAGAGCGATATCCTTGCTATGCAGACTATTGGTCGTGGATTAAGACTCCCGTTTGGAGAACAGACCGGCAACGAAGACCTAGACTCTCTTGATATCGTTGCTCATGACCATTATAGAGAACTGGTGGATGAAATTAAGAGCAGTGATATCTTCCGTTATCGTGACCTTGATAAGGCTACTGTTGAACCTTCAGAGTCTGTAGGCGTATCTGCTACCGTAGACGATGGCCAGCTTTCGCTGCTTGACTTTGCGATTACTGCATCAGGTGTGAAGTCCTTTGCCGAGGTCAACAATCCGAAAACGCAGCTTGAGATTTATCAGGAATATGTGAAGAATTTTATGGCTACACAGAAGAAAGACAAGAATGAAGACCCAGGTCAGATGACTCTCTTTGACCTTCATCCTGAAATGCTTTCCGTGGATTCAACTGAAACCACTACACCTGCGCAGGAACAACCGCAGATACAGACACCGACCGGCGGTAAATCCGGTAAACAGCCTCTTACCAAGGACGAATTTGTAAAAGTGGTATCGGAGTATTCAGCGAAGGCTATCTCTGTTCCGAAAATCCTTGTCCAGACCACCTCGGAGGTAAAGTTTAATCGTTTTGATGTGAAGCGCACAATAGCTGACTTCGAGGTGGCTATGGCGAAGATTGAGCGTTTTGACGCTATCAATCAGAAACTTCTTTCTGTCGTGGATGCGCAGATTCTTGAAGTCAATGACGCTATGAACACTCTTGCTTGTATGCTCCTTGATTCTATTAGCGAGTTGTCTTATGACGATGCGGATTTTGTTATTGACGTGGTTGAGCAGTATTTAAGCCAGATACCAGGAGATGAAGAAAACAAGCGAAGAATCGTTCGCCGCTATGCGTCTTTGATTGTGGCTGACATCCGCAAGCAGATTTATGAGCATATGGACAGGAAAACGCAGGATATCCATATCATTCAGAAAGACCTTATACTGTTCCGCAAGTTCGTAAAGAATGTTAAAGAGGACGGAAAGGTCAAGTATGATAAGACGTTTTCAGACAAAAACAATATTAAGAAGTATCTGTTCACAGGCTACAAGAAATCATATTATCCGGCGAATGCGTTCGACAGCGATACGGAGCGTTTGTTCTCCATCATCTTAGAGGAGGATCCGGATGTTATCCGCTGGATTAAACCGCCGCTTAATCAGCTGGGCTTGTTTTGGAAAGCAGGCCAGCAGTATAACCCTGATTTTCTCGTAGAGACAACTGCCGGAAAATTTATGGTCGAAGTTAAGGCGCTGAATGAAGTGACTTCGGAAGAAGTCGTATCCAAGGCAAGAGAAGGTATCAAATGGTGTCGTTTTGCTTCAACGGCAGACCCGGATCATAAACCGTGGGAATACAAACTGATTTCTGATGACAATATTCACCTTGGCAACACTTGTAAATATACGCTTGGTACGGCTCATGCAGTGAAGGAGGAGGCATAATGGCTGACAGATTTAAGTATTCAGAGGTCAGGCAGAAAATCATTGATGCCATAAGAACCGACCTTATTGGTCCCAGAGAAAAGGAAGAGGTTCTTGAAGAGAATCCTCGCTATGCCTATCTCGTGGGTATGCTCGATATTCAAAGTGATGATGAAGATTACTCAGGCGCGGGAGAGCAGGAAGTAGATGCTGATATGGCATTTGAGGATGGCGAGGATTTTACAGCTGGTGAAGATGATGACAACGAGCCTATTTCTACCACGCACTTCCAGTTGCCTTCTTCTATTGGTATCAGTTTCTACATCCAAAGCGATACCGAGAGCATCAACCTAGATGTGACATGGGGAGACTATGTGAAGTCCTCTGAAAAATATACCGGCAAGGATGAAAAAGAACATAGCCGTGCCATATATACACGGCAACCTATGGGAGAAACTGTTCATGTGCAGTTTAGGGATTTTACACGGACGAAGGATTACCAGCTTGTTTGCGACTCCAATGTCCATGTTCATGTGTCCCGTATTCCTTTGAAAGGCGGCTATTCCCTTGTGACGACATATGTCATTAACAAGAGAAAAAATCCTGCCAACAGCGCAGAAGCCATTATGTTCCAAGCGGAAATTAAGGCTTATGCGGAAGATGGTTCGGCTGCGTTTATCGCCGAGCATATTTGCAGAGAAATTCTTGCTTCCGATGAGTTTTATTTTGAACAGCGTCCGATTATGGGACGTGGGCGTGGCTGCGCAGCGGTATGGGATACACCGATTGACGGCAGAACAACCTATGTAAAATCTGCATTTATACCCGAATATGAATTTCCAGGTGTCAGCGCTGCTTTAGATGGTTTTGACAGATACTTCTTCTCAACATTTACCATGTCAGCGAAATCGAAGAAGGCAGAAACCATCGGCAAACTTAATACACTGGCTGAATCCTACGAAAAGTGGATTAACTCTACGCTTCTCGGAAATGCAAGGATGGGTAATCCCGACTTCAAAGAGAAAATCGGCAACAAGGTCATTGAGCGCTGCCAGGATGCTCTGAAGCGTATCCGTGAAGGTATCAGCATTATCGAAAATGACGATACCTCATTCGAGGCTTTCTGCTTTATGAACCGTGTAATCTTCTTGCAGAATAGCATCAAGGGCTATGCAAAGAAACACGGAACCGGAACAGAGTGCAATTTCCAGGATTTCATTAATCCTAAGAATCCCGATAACAACTTCGGATGGCGTCCTTTCCAGATTGCATTTATTCTGATGAATCTTGCGGGAATCGTCGATCCAAAGCATAAAGACCGTGAAGTTGTTGACTTGCTCTACTTTCCTACTGGCGGTGGTAAGACGGAGGCCTACCTTGGCCTTATGGCATTCGTTATCGCCAACAGGAGGCTAAGAGCGTCTGATGGAGAAGAATACAATCGAGATGGCGGCGCGACCGTCATGCTCCGATACACTCTTCGCTTGCTTACCACACAGCAAAGAGACCGTATCACAAAAATGGTGCTTGCAGCCGAGATGATCAGACGGCAGGCATATCCGCAGTTCGGTAAGGAGCCTATCAGCATAGGGTTCTGGGTAGGAGGCGGAGTAACTCCAAACAAATTTGATGAGTTTATTGAAAAGGCAGATAATCCACAAGCGGCAAGAAGCGCAAGGAACCATGTTTACAAGCAGCTACTTACCTGCCCGTTCTGCGGAAAGCCTCTCAAAGAAGAGAATTTTAATATTGACACCAACAAGAAATCTATCGAGATTTTCTGCTCTGATCGGGATTGCCAGTTTTACAGATACAAAAACGACAGGATGCCAATCCCGGTTTACCTTGTTGATGAGGAAATATACGCCAAGTGCCCGACCATCATTTTGTCGACAGTTGATAAGTTTGCGCGCCTACCTTGGGATGTGAATACGAATGCTCTTTTTGGCAGAGTGGACAGAAAGTGCAGCCGCGATGGATATGTTGCGATTGGAGCGGAACATGGTCGCCACAATAAAACGGCTTCATTGCCTGCATCAACGATGGTCAACATCAGACCGTTCTTGCCACCGGAATTGATTATTCAGGACGAGCTTCACCTTATCACGGGACCGCTTGGTACGGTTTACGGTGCCTACGAAACGATTATCGAGGATATGTGCATCCATGATGGCATTAAGCCGAAGTATGTTGTTTCAACAGCAACAATCAAAAATGCGGAGGCACAGACCAGATGCCTTTACGCAAGAAAGAATACGACGCAGTTCCCGCCGCATGGGTTTGAAATTGGGGACAGTTTCTTCATCAGAGAGATTTCTGTAGATGATGATCCGTTCCGAAAATATGTGGGTGTCTGTGCGCCAGGCCAGTCTGTTAAAACGGCTTTGCTTCGTGTTTATGCCATTATTTTGCAGGCCGCTTATACTTACTCCCTGCAAGAGGAGTACAAGGATGTGATTGATCCGTACTATTCTCTGGTCGGCTACTTCAACAGTATCCGAGAACTTGGCGGTGCCGTCAGACTTCTGCAAGACGATATTCCGAAGAGGATTTATCGCATCAAGAATAAGTATGGCTTAGATAAACAGCGGTATCTGAACCACAATGTGGAGATCACTTCCCGTATGTCATCGTACAAGATACCTGAAAAACTGAACCAGCTTGAAACGACCTGCACCTCAAAAGACTGTTTGGACACGGCTATCGCTACAAATATGATAGCTGTCGGTATGGATGTTGACCGCCTTGGACTGATGGTAGTGACTGGTCAGCCGAAACAGAACTCGGAATACATACAGGCAACAAGCCGTATCGGTCGCGCATTTCCGGGACTTGTGGTTACGCTCTATAATGCGTATCGTCCTCGCGACTTATCGCATTACGAGAACTTTACCGGCTATCATTCGCAGCTTTACCGTTTTGTCGAGGGAACAACGGCAACGCCGTTCTCTGCAAGAGCAAGAGACCGTGTTATGCATGCGCTGATAATATCTGCGATAAGACTGAATTTCCCGAACATGGCAAACAATCCGGATGCGGCGGCTATCGGTTCATTAACTATTGAACAGCTTGATTCTGTGAAGAAACTGATAATCGACCGTCTCAATATCATTAAGCCGTCAGCAAGAGCAGATGCAGAGGAAGAAATAGACCGCTTTATTGACTGGTGGAAACTGCAGGCGGCTCAGTCGAAACCACTGCGGTATTATGTTGTTGGAACTGAACGCTATAACAGGTTGATGAATCCGTATGACCGACCGCACGATGAGAACGAAAAAGCTACACTTCGTTCAATGCGTGAAGTCGAGAGTTCTGCGAATATGTTCTATTACACGGAGGATTGACATGGCTTTTGATAATAATAAACTTGGAGAATTACGTCCAAACCAGATCATAACCACCTTCGGCCCCGGCGCTGTAGTCGATGCTGTAAAGGACTCGGTTACGATTCTGGACATCTCCTATTGGAAACAGAAGGGACAAAAAATAATCGACGGCAGGCTTGCTTCATATTTGGGCGTCGATTGCTTCTATATGCCTCGGACAAGTTTTTCGGGTGATGTTCCGGTTGTGACCTTCCCATACTGGCACATATGCTCGAATCTGAAATGTGGAAAGCTGTTTGATGCCAGAAAATACTTTGACTTGGATAAGTATCTCAAGTATGGAGTTACCTGCCCTGAGTGTCATCGCCCAGCCTATCCATCGCGTTTCATTACGATCTGCGAAGATGGCCATATGTCGGACTTTCCTTGGAAATGGTGGGTACACAGAGGTGAGTCTGATTGCAACGGTACATTAAAGATGTATTCGACAGGCAATACATCCACTCTTGCGGATATGTGGGTAGAATGCTCCTGCGGTGCTAAACGCAGTATGAGCGGTGCAACACAGCGAGATAATTTCGATAGCGTTGCCTGCCCTGGGCATCATCCATTCAGACCGAATGTGAAAAACCATAAATGTAACAAGCCTATCATTCCATCACAGCGTGGTGCATCCAATGTCTACTTTGCTGTAAGTAGGAGTGCAATCTCTATTCCTCCGTGGATTAATCCGTTGTACAACCTGATTGACGAACATCTGCGCGATATAGAACTTGCAAAGCAGCTTATGGGAAATGATGGAATAACCAAAATATATGATATGTATTTTTCCGCGTATACAAGGGACGAGTTTGATGAGGCACTTGAACGTCGCATGAGCAATATCAAGGAGTTCACAGAAATCAAACAGATGGAATACAATGCCATTACTCACCATAATGACCCTACATACGCGTCAAACAAAAAACATTTCAAGGCTGAAGAAGATGGCTTGCCAGGATATTTACAGAAATATTTCAGCCGTATTATTCGTGTGACTAGGCTTAGAGAAGTTCGTGTTCTTCTTGGATTTACAAGAGTGGACGCTCCCGATCCGGATACTGATGAGCAACCGAATGTTGTTGCCTTAAGCAAAGGTAAGCAGGAGCGATGGCTTCCTGCGGCAGAAGTAAATGGTGAAGGTATTTTTATAGAGTTCAATAAAGACACGCTTGCATCATGGCTTAATTCTACTGCTGTAAAGGGATTGTCGGAGAAGTATTCTGATTCGTACAGAGAATTTTGCGAGTCAAAAGGCTGGACAATCACGGTCGTGAGAAATGCCGCATATGTTTTAATGCATACTTTTGCGCACTTGATGATAAAACAGATGTCTATGTCATCTGGGTATTCTTCTTCGGCCATCAGGGAAAGAATTTACTTTGGTGATAAAATGGCAGGTATTCTGCTATATACAGGAAGCTCCGATAAGGAAGGATCACTCGGAGGCTTGGTTGAACTCGGCAATATCGATCAAATGACAAATCTTATGAGGGATGCTTTCCAAGAAGCTCTCGTTTGCACGAATGATCCGGAATGTATGAGCAACTTGCCGGCTGGCAAAAATTCAAATGGTGCTGCCTGCCACTCATGCTGCATGATATCTGAAACGGCGTGTGAAAACGGAAACAGGATGCTTGACAGAGGCCTTGTTGTTCCTATTCCGGGACGCGAGGATTGCTCGTATTTTAAGGAGTTGGTAAGTGACCTATGCCAGGTGGAAATCTAAACAAAGAGATATTTTTGAATACGGTAAAAAGCGATGTGGCAAATGGAACGGTTAATGCTTTGTCCATGCTGAAAAGAAGTTGCCCAGAATTATCCGATGCACATTGCGAAGATATCATCGAATTGATTGTTGGTGCTATGAATATGTCGGAAGCGGATAAGGTATCACTCGTGGCCACAGCGCTGCCATCCGTTTCCATCAATGCGAGAACTACAATGAATGTGGTTCAGTCCATGATAAACGGAGCAGAAAGAAATATCCTAATCACGGGATACTCTTTATCCTCATACTTTTCAGAGCTGGTCGATACAATTGTTCTTAAAAGCCAGCGTGGAGTGTTCGTGAAGTTCTTTGTGAACGATATTGATAAACAGCTCGGATTTGATAAGATACTTCGATACAAAGGTCGGTTCTTGAAAATCTATAACTACCATCAGGAAGATGATAAGATGGCTGCGCTTCATGCAAAGGTTATTTCAGTTGACCAGCAGCAGACTTTAATAACTTCTGCTAACCTTTCATATCATGGGCAGCAGGGCAATATAGAACTCGGCACTCTGATAGGATCAAAGCAGATTGCAAGGCAGATAGATGATGTGTTTACCAAGCTGATATTCTATAAAGTGTTTAGCGAAGTATAAGTTTTTCGCTACTTGGCAAACCTGCAAATAGGTGTCAAGCCCCAAAATAAAAAAGTCAGCATAATTTTTGCGGCATGAAAATGAGTATAACAAAACAAGCCGGTCAGCGAGAGATTTTTGCAAACCGGCTGAACAGGGCTGATGTTATCGGTTAAGCGGCGGTGCTTGCCTCAGCATCCAAGGCCAGCAGATGTGCTTTCACCCTGGCGTAGTAGATACGCAGGAATTTGGCAGCGCCGGCCACCATGTAAACATAAAAGTGCTTGCCCTCGGCTCGCTTTTTATCCATGAACTGAAATATGGGATTGGCTGGGTCAGAGTGCTGGAGGATTGTGCTGGCGACCATAAACAGGGTCTTTCGCAGATTGGGGGAACCGCGCTTGGAGATGCGGCGGGACTTGGAGTCGAATGTGCCGGACTGGAAAGGCGGCGCGTCCATGCCCGCGAAGGCTACCAGAGCGCCCTTGTGGGTGAACCGGCGCACATCGCCAATCTCCGCCATAAGCTGCGGCCCGGTGACCTCGCCTGCACACTGCATAGCCATGACAATATCGAATTCCGGCAGCAGGGAAGCCAGACGGAGCATCTCGCCCCGCAAGATATACAGCGCATCATAGACGGCGTTCAGGCTGTTTACAGCCTGAGCGATCAACAGCTTGGTACTGTCGTTCTTGGGGAATGTAGCCACAGTATTTCGAGCGGTGGTGTGAAGTTTTTCGGCGTCAGACTGAGAGAAGCGATACCCTGATTTGGCACACCATTTGCGGTAAGCGTCCGAGAAAGCGGCGAGGGAAATGCCCGCCACACAGTCCCTGTGCCAGAAGCGTTTCACAAAATCCACCCACTTGAAATGGCCGTTGGAACGCTTGGGCTGGGTGTCAAAAAGCGCATTGACGCCGGGAAACGCCTGATCCAGCAGAGAGATCAGGCCGTTGCGGAGGACCACGCTGGATTTTTGAGTGCGCAGGTATAAACGATTCTGCATTTTCAGCATCTGCCGGGTCTCGTCCTCTGGCGAGTAGTCCCGCAGCTCCGCCCAGAAGGACAGGGCATAGTGTTGTTCGGCAAATTATCTGCACCTACATTCTTCACATTAAATGCGCCTGTATTTCAGATGGTATGGATAAACATTCAAAATTTCTGCATCTGTTTGCGCAGCTTATTTAAGGTCAGTATTGTATAAACAATTCCAGCCAGTTTCCTTTTTCCGGTGCCTATCGCATGGGAAAAAAGAAACAGCATCTGAATTGTCAGTACAATTTAAAGTGTTCATGGGAAGATGTCCCGAGTGAATTGTACTGCTTCCGGATATAATTCAGAAAACAGGGGATTTCCTGTACTCTTAAATCCCCTGTTCTCATCAGCTGATACTGAATTGTCTGCTGTCAGTTAACTATTCGCAAAACAAAGGATTTGCGAATGCTTACCCAAGCTGGACATCATTGATGGCCTGCATGGCGGTCTCACCAGTTACTGTATGAAGCTCCTTGGAATCAGCAATGAGCAGGCAGGCATCGCAGATACGGTTGATGACACGCGGCGTACCGTTGGCAGAGTTAAGGACTGCCTCAAGGGCATTTTCCTCAAAGACCGTCTGCCTGCATCCTGCGCCTTTTAGTTTTTCCGTGACATAAATGCGTCCTTCCTCCTTTGAGAGGCCCTCCATGTTGTAATTCATGACAAGCCTCTGGCGGAGCGGTTCATGCGCATTCAGGCGCAGGGTATTGTTTAACTGGGGCTGTCCGGCAAGGAGGATAACAGCCCGGTCCCTGGAATCCATCTCAAAGTTGAACAGTATCTTTAAGTCGCTTAAAACGGCTCCGTTCATGTGGTTGGCCTCATCGATGATGATGACCGGGGTGATCCTTTTTTCAAGGGCAAGGTAGTTGACCGAGTCCTGTATGAGCTTAAAGTTGTCTATCTTGCGGGATGCAGGTTCCGCCCCGAAGGAGGAAGCCAGAAGGCGGTAGAATTCCTGTACGGTGAGGGTGGAAAGGCTTGAATAGACCACCTTATAGCGTGAAGGGTTCAGGGAAGCAGCAAAAGAACGAAGCGCCGTTGTCTTGCCCAGTCCCGGGGAGCCGGTCAGGAGGCCGAAGCCTTTGGTCTCTACAAGATAATTCAGGCGGAAACGCACCTCGTGGGATTCCTCATTCTCCACGAGGATTTCTTTGGAATTCTTTAGGAACGGGTTGAATTCCAGACCGAAACGTGCAATGTAATCCATTATTCATCACCTCCTTGGAGGTGATCACCTCTGCAAAGATAAGTCTTATTTCTTTTGATCATGGAGTTATCGTGTTTGTGCAGGAGCTTTACAGGCGTAAGGGAGGCGTCCTGCTCCACAACAAATATTTCTTTCAGATCGGGGGAATAGCGGAGCCGGATGCGTCTTTTTGCAAAACGGTAATCGACTTCGTACTCCGTATGGTCAATAACGATGACGCTGTCTGCGGATACTGTTCTTTCAATTTCCAGAAGGAAAGCCCGTTCGATTTCCGCATCATCCAGCCGGCGGATATGATCAGGTTCGGAGAAGAAACGGTCCACCGGGGACTTTCCGCCGAGGGAGGAATGGGGCGCCTGATTGTAAGCATTGACAAATGCGTACAGGGAGGCGCGCAGTCCGTCAAGGGAATGGAAAGCGCGCATGTCAAGGGAAGCCATCCACTGGTCCTTCATGGTGCGGAACCATCGTTCGATCTTTGCCTTTGCAGTGGGCGTGTAAGGCTGGCAGTAATTAAGCGTGGAGCCGATCCTTGCGCAGAGAAGCTCCATCTGCCTGTTCTTATAGGAACTGCCGTTGTCAAAGTTGAATACCTTTGGCCTGCCGTATTTGGAGACGGCAGAGCGCATGACGGACATGAGGTTCACAAAGTTGTCCTGGAAAAAGATGTCAATGCCGGTGATAAAACGGCTTGCGTCATCAATCAGCGCAATGATATAGACTTTCTTTTTTCCGCTTTCCGTGATCATCCTAGGACCAACGCTGGAATCGCCGCACCAGACCTCATTGATGTGGGGGCGTTCATAGCGGCGCATGTCCTTATTGTTCGTCATCCTGTTTTCAGCCATAAGCTGGTTCACAAAGCGGCAGACAGAGGATTCGGAAACGGAAGTCCTGGAGATGAGTCCGTTATCAAGGAGAGCGCGGTAGATCATGGATGCGGGCATCCTGGGATAGCGTTCCTTCATGTGGCGGATAAATTCCTGGCATTCATCATCCAGGCAGCGGCTTTTGCCAGAGTCAGAACGGCTTTTTGGCATGAGTGCGTCAAAACCGTTTTTTAAATAAGAGCGGTACCATCTTTCGATGGAAGCGGCGGAAAAATGTTTTGTGGAGCCGTCCGGAGCCGGATAAGACTTCTCGGCCGCCTCCCTGTAATAATCGTCAAGACTCTGGAAATCATCCTTCGTGCCGCTTATTAAAGGGGCAATAGCCCCGTAGCGCATCAGGGCGACAGCGTGTTTTTCATCCTGTGTCATGTAAAAAACCTCCTATAAAAGTGTATGGATACAGTATAAGCGCAGGGACAGAGGCTGTCGTGTAAGGTTATGTGGTCAGTGGGAATAAGATATTCGGGGTGCGTTTAACCTGCATGAACTGGAGGCAGTAGGCGGAAAAACAGAGGGAAACGAGTTCCTTTAGAGGACAGATGGGAATGCCGCAGGAAAGAAGACGCTGTTTCCAGCGGCGCAGATAGGAGCGCATAATATATTTGACGTTGTTCTCATCAATGCAGGGAATGCGGTCCAAAAGGGAGCGGAGTGCGTGTTTATCCGGAAAAAAATGGATGATATCGGCCTGGTCGGGAGCGGATACCTGTGAATAAGGGACGATGAGGGATGGGAGGAGTGCGTGTGTCCTGCGGCATTCATGGCAGCGGAGACGGCAGATGCGCAGCCGGATGATGCCGTCAGGGGTCTTCAGACCACGCAGGTAATAGCCATGGACAGAGAGGCAGGCAGAATGGCCGCATGTACATGTGAGCTGGTGGAACTGGATGGAGGAAAGGATGTCATCATAGTCTTTTTGGTTTAAAGGGTTGCGCATTTCAACGGATAAGGTTATCATAAGCATGTAATAAAGCGGCGCAAGCCGCGAATAGATGATGGCAGGAGCTTAACTTTGGACGGTTGGGGCTCCTGCTTTTTTAATCGGGTCACAAAGGTATGATAACACAGAAAATGCAGATGTAAAGAAAGTGACGGATTCTCCGCCTGGCTGGATACATCCGTAGATTCAACTAATCTGGGTAAAAACGGTGATTTGGGATGTAGATAATCTAAAGAATAATAATTTGTGCAGATAGATTCCGACTATGAGCTGATGGCGTACAGCAGTACAAAAATAGATTATGAGTATATCATTAATCTGATCCAGAATATTGTCACGCCGGATGACAGAGAAGGGGATATCGAACCCGAAGAACGGAAAAAGAAGATTGGCGAGATAAGACAGTATGTGGAGGAACTCCACAGGGATAACCCGAAGATTGCGGATATTATGTCCGGGCTGATGGATGAAATTGAAACGGATGCGGAAAAATATAAAGGAAAATCTATCTTAAATATTGTGGAGAATATGAAGCAGGACTGCATAGACCGGGTGGTTACGGACTTCTGCCTGATATGGTATGCGTCAAAAGATGATGTTATGTATGCGGCAAACCATTATAGGAACGGGCAGATACCAAATGAGAGCAGGATAAAGGCAACAGTAGATTTTACCAGTTATAAGGCAGCGAAGGAAAAAGCCCTTCCTAAGTTCAAATATTATGCACAGATGATGGCGGAACTTAAGAAAACGCTGGACGAGGAAATAAAACCGCTTATCGGTCATTAAATGCGCTGTGGCTATTTCTTTCCAGCTGTTTGTATCAGCTTAAGGAGGCAATCATTGACGCTGTTGACGAGGGGCTGATCGAGCGTGATCCAACAAGAAATCCGATTATTAAGGGAAAAATGCCGAGAACCAAGAAGATAAAATACGGAAACCAGTTTGAGCTTCATACACGGATCGCACATCTTGATATGAAAGAGGGAGCGAACTGGGACTGGTTTATCCTGCCGGTTGCCAAGACGGGCTTGAGAATAAAGATTGCAGAGCATTATCACAATAGAAATGTGAAAATATGCGGCTTGACATACTTTTTGTAACAGTTCAGCCATGCGATTGACCTAACGGGTATTACACCGGCTAAAATATAG
>OFFH01000782.1_pt1 | contig 19810 bp, 18 predicted proteins | sample 1521341 | NCBI WGS metagenome assembly OFFH01 (sample SAMEA3504108, study PRJEB24116) | mouse gut metagenome | biome: mouse gut; feature: mouse-associated habitat; material: faeces | place: Denmark | collected 2011 | reverse complement strand
AGGGGGAAAAGGAGTAGATGGTGTGGATGTGGTTGTTGATGTACCGGGGAACCACAGGCGGGAAACCCGCCTCCGGCAGCAGCGCCCGGAGGTTTTCCAGCCGCTCCTCCGGGGTGGGGGCGTTCAGGCGGTCCAGAATGGCAAGATCAATCACCGGCCCGCCCTCAGTTCAGCATGACCTGGCCCCCGGTAACAGGGATAGCCTGGCCGGTCTCATACTTCTGCTCCACGCAGTACATCACCGCCCGGGCCACGTCCAGGGGCAGGCAGCCCCTGTTCATGGGTACCTTGGCCTCGTAGAACCGCCGGACGTCCTCCACAGTCTTCGCCCCGGGAACCTTCCCGGCCTGGAGGTACTGGACAAACAGCCCCCGCTCCGGGTCGCTCCACAGGGGACCGTCTAGGTAGTTGCCCGGGCAGACAGCGTTGACCTTGATGTTCTTGGCGCACAACTCCAGGGCAAAGCTCTGGATCAGCCCGATGCCGCCGAATTTGCTGCCGGCATAGGCGAAATTTTTGTTGGACCCCTCCAGCCCGGACTTGGAGGATATGGCCACAATGTCGAACATGGCCGCCGGTCCGCCCTCGTGCTGGGCCTCCATGATGATGGCGGCATACTTGCAGCACAAGAACAGGCCGGTGTAGTTGACGGAGGTCACAAAATCAAATTCTTTCTTTTCGAAGGAGGCCAGCGGTCCGGAGCGGACCACCCCCGCGTTGGCCACCATCAGATCCAGCCCGCCGAATTGTTCCACCGTCCGGGCCGTCAGGTTCGCCACGCTCTCCTCATCGGAGACATCCACGGCGATGGCGGCGGTATTGCCGCCCATCTCCGCCGCCACGCTCTCCGCCAGAGGCAGGTTCCTATCGGCGATGATGACCGCGGCTCCCTCCCGGTGCAGCTCCCGGGCGATGCCCTTGCCGAAGCCCTGGGCTCCGCCGGTGACGACGGTAATCTTCCCGGCCAGACGGCCCGTCCCGGCGGGCCGGTCATGGACATGCCGCTTTGCCATTTCCCGCCACTTGGTCATGTCTACACTCACGGAAATCCTCTCCTTTATTTTTGAAATGTACGCAGCTTCTCATAGGCATCCTCCCACTCCCCGGCGGAGCGGGGCTCCCAGGTCTCCACCTCCACCGAGGCCCGGACGGCCTCCCGCAGCTCGGCCAAACCGGCAATTTCTCCCAGCGCCATGGCCTGTGTGAGCAGATTTCCCATGGCCGAGCCCTCCACAGGGCCGGTAACCACCGGGCGGCCGGCGGCATCGGCGGAACTTACGCCGCCATGCCGGAGCTGTACCTGGAGATTTTCCGCTGCTTCCATGCCGGCGAGCTGGCCAAGGGCCGGGAGGTCCAGAACGAGTGCTGCCGGATCATCTACAAGATGTGCTCCGCCCAGGGGAACATGTACGCGGTCATCAAGGAGATCATCCGCCTCCAGGGCGGCCCGGACGTGGGCGGCGTGCGCGCCCCCCTGCTGGAGCTGGGCGAGGGCGACGGCGCCGTGGCGGCCCAGGCGGCGGAGATGATCGCCCAGGCCATCGGCAGGTACTGCTGAGGCGCGGCCGGCGCACCCGTGGCGGCGAGAAAAAATTTCTCCCGGCGGGGAAGAAAAATCTGGGAATCTGGACGGATTGCGGGTTTTTCTGCCGCAGAGCGGACGGAAACCCCTCCGGAGGGGCGGCTGCGGCGTTTTTTAAGAAAACTCCCCATTGCGCCGGGGAGGCGGACGTGGTAAAATTCTCTGTGAGGGTGCGGGGGAGCCCGGACCCCCACAGGAGGATGCCTGCCATGCAGCGTATGTTTGAGGCGGCTTCTGACGCTGGCGGCGGTCCCGTGGATCACCGCCGGCGTCTCGCCGCACTCGTGGAGGCGCGGGTTTGGTAAGCAGTACCACAGCAGGACCGGCCCTACAGGGGGGCCGGCTGAGTAGAGAATAGGAGGACGCTATGAAAATCTATGTGACCGACGACTACAAGGGCATGAGCCGGAAGGCGGCGAACATCCTGTCCGCCCAGGTGATTCTCAAGCCCAACAGCGTGCTGGGTCTGGCCACCGGCTCCACGCCGGAGGGCATGTACGCCCAGCTGGTGGACTGGTACCGCAAGGGCGACCTGGACTTCGCCGCCGTGAAGACGGTGAACCTGGACGAGTACTGCGGTCTGACTCCGGATAACCCCCAGAGCTATCAGATATCCCAGCTCTACCTTCCTATCTGCCGGGATGGGTATATTGAGATAGAGCTGGAGAGAGAACTTCCATCCGGGGGAGAGTCAGACTCTGCAGAAGAAACATTTCCGGCGGAAAAGTCCTGGAATAGCGCCCAAAAGAGAATCCGGATCCATGAGATTCACATGGAGGAGGATGCAGGAAAACTGACCCATGATGAGCAGGGGGGATGCACTCTGGTTGACTACAATCGTGCCGGTGTACCGCTGATAGAAATTGTCACTCAGCCGGATATGGGCAGCGCCCGGGAGGTGGTGGCTTTTTTGGAGAAGCTGCGCCTGATCATCCGCTATCTGGGGGCCGGTGACTGCAGGCTCCAGGAGGGCTCCATGAGAGTGGATGTGAATCTGTCCGTTCGTCCCAGGGGAGCCCGGGAGATGGGGACCCGCACGGAGATGAAAAATCTTGGCTCCTTCCATGGGATTGAGATGGCCATAGAATCAGAGCGTAACCGCCAGACAGCCATACTGGAGTCCGGGGGAGCGGTGATCCAGGAGACAAGGCGGTGGGATGAGGAAAAGGGGATCTCTCATCCCATGCGCTCCAAGGAGGAAGCCCGGGACTACCGCTATTTTCCGGAGCCAGACCTGGTACCTGTGGTGATTGGGGAGGATTATCTGGAGAGAATCAGGGCGGCACAGCCGGAGATGGCCTGGGAGAAGAGACAGCGCTTTCTGGAAGAGTATCCGATCCCGGAATATGATATACGAATCATTACGGCTTCCAGGAGGATGTCAGACATTTTTGAGGCCGCCGTTGTCCTGGGAAGTCCACCCAAAAAGGTGTCAAACTGGCTCATGGGGGAGACGCTGCGTTTGCTGAAGGAAAAGGGACAGGATTCGGAGGAAATCCGTTTTTCCCCTGAAAATCTGGCGAAACTGATAGCTCTTGTGGAGAACAGGGTCATCAGCACCACTGTGGCCAAGGAAGTCTTTGCGGTTTTATTTGAGGAAGACATGGATCCGGTGGAATATGTGGAAAAAAATGAACTGAAGACAGCCGGAAACCAGGTAATCCTGCGCAGAGTGGCGGAGGAAGTGATTGCCTCCAACCATAAATCCGCGGAGGATTACCGGGGCGGAAAGGATCGGGCGCTGGGGTACCTGGTGGGGCAGGTCATGAAAGCCCTGAAAGGAAAAGCGGATCCGGTACAGGTGAAGGAGCAGCTCAAGGAGCTGCTGTAAGGTGCTGCTGCAGTATATAGTCCAGGCAGCTGCGGGCAGCTTCCGGTCTTTGGGTGTTTGCCACCACTGCTATGACTGCCTGGCCGCCGGAGAAGGAGTAGCTTTCTTTCAGGGCGGCGGCATTGTCGAGGAAGATCCCCACGGGCACAGGGTCCTCCATGGTGAGGGGATCTCTGGGATCCTGACCGTCGGGGTTATAGGAGTAGTCAAGGTTGTCTTTCATGGCATCCATCACCCCTTGGTCCACATAGTAGAAACAGGGGCTGTACGCCGCAGTCTGTTCTTCCGTCAGGAAATCTCTCAGATCGTAGAAGATACCATTGACCGCATAGAGCTCCATGGTGGCTGGATCGGAGATAAAGATATCTGCTTCGTTGGAAGCTACATAGACCATTAGCTTTTTGCCCGAGGCCACAGTGATCTGGTCGTGCCCGCCCGGATTGATGCGCAGGGAGGCGTCAAAGATAACCTGGCTTTCCTGTAAATCCAGGCCCAGATAGTCTGCAAAGCCCTGGCTGTACTGGCCCCCGGGCGCAAGCTCCGTTCCGTTTACCAGGACCGCGTAAAGGGCGGTATCCTTACGTCCTGCCAGCTGGCCGACCAGCGACAGGATCAGAAAAGCTCCGGCAGCCACGGCGGCCAGATGCCATTTGTAGTAATAGAAAAAATAAGACAGTCTCTCCCTGAGAGGCTTGTGCTTTAATGCTTCCCGTTCTTCCCTGAATTCATCCATCAGCGGCATGACAGTTCCACCTTTCCTGTTTATTGACAAGTCAATCATACGAGCCTGCAGGAACAATGTCAAGAACGCGATTCTGGACAGATTCTAAAAAAAGGATAAAAAGAGGGGCACTTTGGAAAGTTTTCTTGAAAGTTGGAGCCGGATAGTATATGATGGGTGAGATGGAATAAAAAATACGAAAAAGGACAGGTGTGTGAGATGAGTGACACGTATGTGGAATGCCTTGTAAAGGCAAGGACATCCTTGTTGGGTAAAATTTTTAAGAGTCTGTTGATGGCCATGACGGTGGTGTTCATACTGGCAATGTTTGTCATGCCGCCAGTGATGACACTGGCTCTGATCGGCGCTATCCTCACAGGTGTGGGAGCTTATTTTGTGAACCTGTTTACAGATCTGGAATATGAGTATCTCTACCTGGACAAGGAACTGACAGTGGACAAGATTATGGCTAAGACAAAAAGGAAGCGTATGGCCGTCTATCAGCTGGACAAGATGGAGATCCTGGCGCCGGTGAAGAGCCACCAGCTGGACAGTTTCAGGAATCGCAGTGCCAAACAGAAAGATTACAGCATCGGCCTGGAACTTAAACCCGACAGGCGCTATGCCATGTATTATGAAGGAAACGAAAAAATTCTTCTGAGCCCCTCGGAGGAGCTGGTCAAGGCCATGAAGAATGTGGCTCCCAGGAAGGTGTTTACCGATTAGAGCAGTGAGGACAGGGGAGAGAACGGAAGAAATACGGGCAGAAATACAGGAGAAGTTTTCATTGACATCAGTGTAAAATTTTGGTAAACTCATGAACATTATAATCTACTCACTAAACCAAATCACACAGGAGGATGGAAAATGGGACAGATAATCGGTGAAGGCATTACTTTCGACGATGTGCTGTTAGTGCCTGCGTTTTCGCAGGTGGTGCCAAACCAGGTGGATCTGACAACCTGGCTGACAAAGAAGATCAGACTGAACATTCCTATGATGAGCGCAGGAATGGATACTGTGACGGAGCACCGTATGGCCATTGCCATGGCCAGGCAGGGCGGCATCGGCATTATCCATAAAAATATGTCCATTGAGGCCCAGGCCGAAGAGGTGGACAAAGTCAAGCGTTCTGAGAACGGCGTTATCACAGATCCTTTTTCTCTGACTCCTGAGCATACACTGGCTGATGCGGACTCACTGATGGGAAAGTTCCGCATATCCGGAGTTCCCGTCACCGAGGGCCGCAGGCTGGTGGGCATCATCACCAACCGGGACTTAAAATTCGAGACAGATTTCACCAAAAAGATCAAAGATTCCATGACCAGCGAAGGGCTGATCACCGCCCCGGAGGGCATTACCCTGGACGAGGCCAAGGAGATTCTGGCAAAGGCCAGGAAGGAAAAGCTTCCCATAGTGGACAAGGACTTTAACCTGAAAGGCCTTATCACCATTAAGGACATTGAGAAGGCGATTAAGTATCCCCTTGCGGCAAAGGATGAGCAGGGCAGGCTGCTGTGCGGCGCAGGTGTGGGGATCACGGCCAATGTTCTGGAGCGCGTGGCGGCTCTGGTGGATGCCAAGGTGGATGTGGTAGTTCTGGACAGCGCCCACGGGCATTCCCAGAATGTGCTCAACTGTCTCAGGATGATCAAGGAGAAATACCCGGATCTGCAGGTGATTGCAGGCAATGTGGCAACGGCCCAGGGGGCAAAAGACCTTATTGAGAGCGGCGCGGATGCGGTGAAAGTGGGCATAGGCCCCGGTTCTATCTGTACCACCCGCGTGGTGGCGGGCATCGGTGTGCCTCAGGTTACGGCCATCATGGACTGCTATGAGGCAGCCAGAGAGCATAATGTGCCCATTATCGCAGACGGGGGCATAAAGTATTCCGGCGACATCACAAAGGCCATTGCTGCCGGCGGGGACGTGTGCATGATGGGAAGTATGTTCGCGGGATGTGAAGAGAGCCCTGGGGAATATGAGCTGTTCCAGGGGAGGAAGTACAAGGTGTACAGGGGCATGGGCTCCATTGCCGCCATGGAGAACGGCAGCAAGGATCGCTATTTCCAGGAGAATGCAAGAAAGCTTGTTCCGGAGGGCGTGGAAGGACGAGTGGCATACAAGGGGGATGTGGAAGACACGGTTTACCAGCTGTTGGGAGGGCTGCGTTCCGGTATGGGCTACTGCGGAGCCATGAACATTCAGCAGCTGAAGGAAAACGGCAGGTTTGTGAAGATTTCTGCCGCTTCCCTGAAGGAGAGCCATCCTCACGATATCCATATCACGAAGGAAGCACCTAACTACAGCGTGGACCAGTGACGAAAAGAAGCGGCGTGAAGGAGATATAGATTGAGACAGCCTGGGCCATTCAGCCCAGGCTGTCTCACATTTACTGCTCTTTGTATATCAGGCTTTGTCAAATCCGTGAACCCAGTCGCTGCACAGATAATAGATGAGATAGATCACGGAACTTATGCCCCAGGTAAGGGGATAGGCCCAGTAGATAAAGCCGATATCATTGGTGAAGTGCATTACCGCGGCGATATAGCATACCCTCACGCCGCCCCAGATTGACATCATTACCAGCATGGGTACAAAGGCTTTTCCCGCACCCCTGCAGACTGCCGCCACGGAGTGAGAGAAGGCCAGGAGACAGTAGAACAGAGCGGCCGTCCGTGCCTGTTTTACGCCGAGCTCAATCACCAGGGGTGTCTGGTCGAAAAAGCCGATCAGCGTAGGGGAGAAGATGAAGCAGAATACCCCGATGGCCTCCGCCAGCAGCACCGCCGCCAGGATGGCAAAACGGGAACCTTTCTTAGCCCTGTCGTGCTGTCCGGCCCCCAGGTTCTGGCTGATGAAGGTGGTGCTGGCCATGTTAAAGCTGGTGATGGGCAGGAAGGCAAAGCCTTCAATCTTGGCGTGGGCCCCGTAGGCAGCCATGGCCGGTTTACCGAAAGAGTTGATCTGGGACTGCACAATGACATTTGCCAGACCGATCATGGAATTCTGTATGCCGGAGGGCAGGCCATAGTGGATGATCTCCAGAAGCATGTCCCGGTGGAAACGGATCTTGGACAGCTCCACCGTGAAGACATTGCCTTTCTGCAGAAGGTGGATCATACACAGAACCACGCTTGCCGCCTGGGAAATGACGGTGGCCAGTGCGGCGGCCCACACACCTTTCTTCCATACGGCGATAAAGAGCAGGTCAAGCGCCACATTCAGCACGGAGGAAAAGATCAGATAGTACAGGGGCCTGCGGCTGTCGCCCAGGGCGTTCATAATGCTTCGGCAGAGATTGTACAGTACCAGTGCCAGGGAGCCTAAAAAGTAGAAGCGGAAGTATTCCACCGCATCGGGCATGACTTCCGGATCTGTCTGCATCCACTGGAGGAAGGTTGGAGTGAAAAAGACACCCACCACCGTGAGGAGAATGCCGCTGGCCAGACCGAATGCCATGATGGTGTGTATGGCTTTGGACACCTGCTCCATGTCGCCTGCGCCGAAATATCGGGAAATTACCACCCCGGCGCCCATGGCGATTCCCATAAAAAAACTGATCAGCAGGAAGATCAGTGTGCCGGAGGAGGTGACGGCGGCCAGGGCGTTGGTGTCCAGGAAGTTGCCCACAATCAGGGCATCCGCCGTGTTGTAGAGCTGCTGGAAAATCTGACTCAGCAGAATGGGAAATGCGAAGCCTATCATCAGTGAATAGGGGTTTCCCACAGTCATGTCCACAGTGTGGGAAGCAGGGGAGGGCTTGGTCTTATGTAGGTTCATATGGTGTTCCTCTTTTCTTTTGGCAGATAATGTTTTATCCTGCGGGATACCGCCGGATGTTATCATATCCCATCATAAGGAGGCAGGGCAGTTTTGTCAAGCGTTGTCCATTGTTAAAAATTATCTAAAGATTTATTAAAGATAAGAAAAATCATCTTGAAGCCCGTTAAAAAGCTTGTTATACTTTGTACTGTTGTAAACAGGTGAAGTTTCCCGGAAATCTCCAGACAGGGTGGAGATTTTTGGCGGGATATGACAGGAGAAATATGGGCAGAACAAGAGAGATACTGAAAAAAATAATACCTGAAAATGGGATCTTTCCTCCTATATTTGCGCTGACCGTCAATTTGCTGGTGTATTTCGGCTCCAGGACGGTGGCGGGGGAATGGCATCATTATAATATTGAGAGTCCCTTGGATGAACTGATTCCGTTCTGGGCTCCGTCGGTGGCGGTCTATCTGGGCTGTTACCTGTTCTGGGCGATAAATTATGTCCTCATTGCCAGGCAGGGAAAGAGGGAAGTATGCCAGTTTTTTGCAGGAGATATTCTCTCCAGGATTGTCTGCCTTGGGTTTTACCTGCTGCTGCCCACCACCAACACCAGACCTCTGGTGGAGGCGGATGGATTCTGGAATCAGGTGGTGCTGGGGCTGTACCAGACGGATGCGGCTGACAATCTTTTCCCCTCCATCCACTGCCTTGTGAGCTGGTTCTGCTATATTGGGATCAGGGGGAAAAAGAATATACCTGCGTGGTACAGAGGATTCTCCTGCCTGATGGCGCTGCTCATCTGTGTGTCTACGCTGACCACAAAACAGCATGTGGTGGTGGATGTGTTCGGGGGAATTGGGCTGGCGGAGGCCTGCTTTTATATAGGGAAGAACACAGGCATCTGGAAGCTGTATGAGAAACTTCTTGACAAGGTCAATGGCCTGTTTCCGATTCTGAGAGGGGGAAACAGGGGATGAAGACGAAAAAGAAGGTTTTCTGGAATGGGATATTTGTGCTGTCGGTGTTTGTGCTCACCATTTACGGCGTTTTTCATGGGGAAGATCTGGAGGCCATGGGGGAGGCCATAAGGAAAGTGGATGCCAGATGGATGATCCCCGGTGTTTTTCTTGTGGTGTTCTTCATAGGGGGAGAGTCTATTATTCTGTGGTATATGCTCACTTCCTATGGGATCCGCCTGAGAAAGAGAATCTGCTTTCTTTTCTCCTCTGTGGGTTTCTTTTTCAGCTGCATTACTCCTTCCGCCACAGGCGGCCAGCCCATGCAGATATATTTTATGAAGAAGGAAAAGATACCCATTCCTGTTGCCACGGTGATATTGATGGTGGTGACGATCACATATAAGCTGGTGCTGGTGGTTATTGGACTGGGGGTGTTGATTTTCGGAAGAGGTTTTCTGCACCGTTATCTGGAGGAAATTCTTCCGGTATTTTATCTGGGAGTGCTGTTGAATGTGTTTTGTGTGGGCTTGATGACGGTGCTGGTGTTCCACCCGGCTCTGGCAGAACAGATTCTTAAAATAGGTATGAAATGGCTTGAGCGGCTTCACTTTCTCCGGCACAGGGAGGAGAGGGTGAAAAAGCTGGAGGATGCCATGCAGGTCTACCGGGAGACGGCGGGATACCTTAAGGAACATAAAAAGGTGATTGTTCATGTGGTGCTGATTACTTTTGTACAGCGTTTTGCGCTGTTTGCCGTGACATGGATGGTTTATCTGGGATTTGGCATGGAGGGGACACCCATATGGGATGTGGTGCTCCTGCAGGCCGTGGTGTCCGTATCGGTGGATATGCTTCCGCTTCCCGGAGGGATGGGGATCAGCGAGGCTCTGTTTTTAAAGATATTTGCGCCCGTTTTCCGGTCAGTGCTGCTGCCCGCCATGGTTTTTTCCAGAGGACTGGGATATTACAGTCAGCTTTTGATCAGTGCGTTTTTTACGGTGGCGGCGCAGCTTTATTACAGCCTGAGGCGGCAGGGCTGACAGCTCAGAAAATGGGAATGGGGATATGAGATGAGGAGGGGTTTTTGTGATAGGATTCTATGATTATACGGTAATACTTACTTATGTCAGCTTTGCTTCGGCTGTCATAGGAATGTTCTGTGCGGTCTCGTCACATCCACGGTGGGCTATCTTCTGTCTGGCATTTTCAGGGCTCTGCGACATGTTTGACGGCAAGATTGCCAGAACAAAGAAGAACCGGACCGAGGACGAGAAAAGCTTTGGCATTCAGATTGACTCCCTCAGTGATATTGTGTGCTTTGGGGCCCTGCCCATTGTAATCTGCTATGAGCTGGGCATGAACCATATCTACAGCATGGCAATTCTGGTGCTGTATGGTCTGGCAGGGATGATCCGGCTGGGTTATTTCAATGTGATGGAGGCCAAACGCCAGGCTCAGACAGAGGAAGCCAGGAAGTATTACCAGGGTCTTCCAATTACTTCCATGGCGGTTGCCCTGCCTCTCCTGTTCGTGGTTTCCCCTCTGTTTCCAAGCCGTCAGGCGTTTCCCGTTGCGCTGCATATTCTGGTTGCCCTGGTAGGGTTTTTGTTTGTTTTTGATTTTAAACTCCGCAAGCCCTCTGTAAAACAGGTGTTTTTGATTGTGGTCCTGGTGTCGCTTGCGGTGGGTGTGATTGTATTTGCCTGGAGGAGCTGGTGGGATCTGGTCCACATGCACTGACAGAGAAAAGCTGGAAATCAGTCCCAGGCGGGTGCGCGGGGACAAAAGCAGAGAAAGGGGAAGGGGAATAAATGCGTTTAGTGGCAGACAGGGAAGGGAATGTAACGGAGGTAAAATCCATGCAGGATAGTCTATTGGAGGCTCTGTATGGAAATGTTGTGGGGAGGTTTTGTGTCAGACCTTTGATTTCCCCGGCTTTTTCCAGGGCAGGGGGGGCGTTTTTGAATTCAGGCCTGTCGAAGGCTTTGATTGGCCCTACTATCCGCAGTCATTCCATTCCTATGCAAGAGTTTGAGAAAAGGGAATTTGTCTCTTACAATGATTTTTTTACCAGGAGACTGGCTCAGGCGGCCCGGTGGGTGGAACCGGTTCCGGAAATATTTGTCAGCCCCTGCGACGGCCTGCTGAAAGTTTATAAAGCTGATGAAGACAGTGTATTTCATGTAAAGCATGCCCGGTATACGGTGGGCAGTCTGCTGAGGAACCGGAAGCTGGCAGAGCGTTTCAAAGGGGGATATGTGTGGATATTCCGGCTGCAGGTGGCGGATTATCACAGGTATATCTATGTGGACGGGGGCAAGGTGTCCCGGAATGTGCATATACCGGGAGTGTTCCACACAGTGAAGCCTGCAGCCAGCGACAGGTTTCCTGTGTATAAGGAGAATACCAGGGAGTACTGCCTGCTGCGCTCGGAGAATTTTGGGACGCTGCTTCAGATGGAAGTGGGAGCCATGCTGGTGGGACAGATTGAGAATAACCCGGGCAATAAGACCGTGGCCAGGGGACAGGAAAAAGGACATTTTGCTTTCGGAGGTTCTACGGTGATTCTCATGACTCAGAAGGGAAGAGTGGTTCCCGACCAGGATCTTCTGGAGAGTTCCCGCAGGGAAATTGAGACCAGGGTGCAGCTGGGAGAGAAGGTTGGCATTTCTGGGAGAGTAGACAGAGTATAGGGGGATAACAGAAGGGCGCGGAAAGGTTTTAAAAGCTTTCCGCGCCCTGTATTGTACGGCAGGTTCTGGGGTTCAGAGGGAAACGGCAGGGAGAAGGTCGGTTCCGGCGGCCTTATTCCGGGGATTTTTCAGGGGCGGGACCGGTGGAATTTCTCACTACCAGGGGAGCCCGCAGCAGGATGGAGCCGATGGCCACCTTGTTCAGCAGGCAGGAAAGGGCATAGAAGCCGCATTTGCCCAGGGCGGTTCTGTCCTGGCGGATGGTGGTCAGGGAGGGAACGGTGTATTCTGTCATGGGCAGATCGTCAAAACCTATAATGCTCACATCCTCAGGAACGCGGATGCCCCTGTCTCTGCACTCTGTGATGGCGGACAGCGCGCGGATGTCGTGGGAGAAAAGAATGGCGGTGACTCCCTGCTTCAGAAGTCTTGGGAGGTAAGTCCTGGTGGAATCCGCCACAAAATATCCCAGGCCGATATGGCTTTCATTGATCTCCAGGCCGTATTTGTCCAGGGCATTCAGGTAGGCGCTGTATCTGGCCTTGAGAATGTAGGACTCCAGAGGACCTGAGATCAGTCCTATCTTTTTGTGGCCCAGTTCCTTCAGGTGCCGCACGGCCAGGTCAAATCCCTCCTGGCTGTCGCAGCCCACGGAGGCCACATTGGGATTGTCTTTGATATAGTTGTCATAAAGGACGGCGGGGATCTGGGAGGAGCGCAGTTCCTGCATCCAGGGATCCAGCAGGGTAAGCCCCAGGATGAAGGATGCCTGATAGCCTCCCTGGAGCATGAACACGCCGTAGGGCATTCCTCTCTGAAAGTCAATGTTGATGGGAATCAGATCCACCGTCCATCCGTCCGGCTCCGCCATCTGCTTAAAGCCCAGCACAATGTCGTGGCCAAACTGGTTGGGTGTGCTGTAGTCCATATTCTCAATCAGGATACAGAGCTTTTTCTCCCGCTTCTGCTGGCGCCTGTTGACATAGCCCAGCTCCACTGCCGTCTCCAGGATCTTTCTGCGCATTTCTTCGCTTACATCCATGGCATTGTTGAGGCCTTTGGAGACCGTGCTTTTGGATATGCCCAGTTTATCTGCAATATCATTTATTGTTACCATATTGGCCTCCTGAGAGTATTACGTCTATGTTTTCCTGTTTGAAAAAGGGTAGAAAAATTTTGTTAAAAATGACGGCAATTTTCGTCTGTATGATTAGATTATAGCAAGCCACAGGGAAAAAAGCAAGGATGGCAGCGAAACTTCCACTCCAGAGTAAAACGAAATAAAAGATAATAATGCATGTTTTTTAGTGGCATCCGCCATAAAGGAGATGTAAAACCGTGAATATAAGCGGCCAGAGGGCCTAAGTGGAACGGAATGCCGTGAATATGTTGCGGCGAAACATACAAACGGAAAGTTTCGACACTTTATTGCGGAGAAGTTTCGGGATTGCTGATATAATGCACAAAAAACGTGTCGAAACAGGGGGGTCGGACAGTAATAACTACTAAAATTATGATTGACTGCCTCATGAAATTGTGTTAATGTATTTTTAGCCGAAACTTAAGGAAACTTTCTAAAAGTTTAAAAATTTTTAAGGAGGAAAAATCATGAAAAAGCTTTTGGTAACTTTACTGATCACGGCCATGGCCGCAACGGCTCTGGCAGGCTGCGGAAATGACAGCAGCGAGTCTTCACAGGGCGGCAGCGCACAGGGCGGCAGTGCCGAGGGCGGCAGCGCAGGAAACAGCGGATCCACAGACGGGGGGGCAGGAAGTGGTGAGACCCAGGACATCGCCCTGAAGGTATGGTGCCCTCAGAACCAGATTGACACAGGGGCCATGGATCAGATGCAGAAGGCCTTTGCGGCAGAGCATCCTGAGTGGAATATCACCTGGACCACCGAGGTTGTGGGCGAGGACAAGTGCCAGGACGAGGTGACGAAGGATGTGGCAGCGGCTGCGGATGTATTTATGTTTGCCAGTGACCAGCTTCCGGTTCTGGTTGACGCAGGCGCAGTGGCACGTCTGGGCGGCGACACTGAGGCTATGGTGAAGAACGATATCGCACCGGCTGTTGTGGACACTGTGATGGTGGACGACGCAGTGTATGGAATTCCTTTTACCCACAATACGTTCTTTATGTACTATGACAAGACGCTTCTGGGCGAGGAGGACATTACTTCCCTGGAGAAGATTATGGCCAAGGAGACGGCTGACAATGTGTACAACTTCTACTTTGAGTCCTCAGGCGGCTGGAAGCTTGGCTGCTACTATTACGGTGCAGGCCTGAGTATTTTCGGACCCGACGGCAGCGATCTTTCCGCAGGTGTGGACTGGAACAGCGAGAAAGGTGTCGCTGTGACCAACTATCTGATTGACCTGATCAACAACCCGAAATGTGCTTATGACGGCGAGATCTCTGTATCTGAGCTGGTGGAGAGCCACAGGCTTGGAGCATGGTTTGACGGTTCCTGGAACTACGATCTGTACCATGACATCCTTGGGGATGATATGGGCATGGCTGTGATTCCCACTTTCAATCCCGACGGCAATGACTATCAGCTCCTTGGTTTCTATGGCTCCAAGGCTATCGGCGTGAATGCTCAGTCCAAGAATATGGCGGCGGCAGTTGCCTTTGCAACATACCTGGGCAACGAGCAGAACCAGCTTCTGCGCTATGAGCTCTCCGCACAGGTTCCCGCCAACACTGCTGCAGGACAGAGTGAGTCCGTTCTGGCGGATCCTCTTGCCACCGTTGTGGTAAACGAGGCTAACACGGCCAGCGTGGCACAGCCTTCCAACTCCGTGTTCAGTGCCAGGTACTGGTCCTACGCAGGCGCCATCCCCACTGAGATCAGGAGCGGCGAGATCAACAAGAGCAATGTGCAGGAGAAACTTGACGCATTTGTTGCGGCAATGACGGCAGAATAAATCCTGACTTTCAGGGATTACATAGATACGGGGGTGCCGCCTGGCCGGTATCCCCGTATTATCCCGGCAGATATTTATAGAAACAGCCAAAATCTCTGTGCAGATTGTCTGCGGACATTTCTTTACGCATGTGTGTTCTTCGATATAGTCATAGTACAGATTCCAAGAAGGAGGTTAAAGATGGGAATCTTTAAGAAGAAGGCTGCATCCGAATTTGATAAACCCAGGGATGCGGGCGCCCTGAAGATAATGAAGGAAGGAAATACTGTCACCAGGCTTTCCTTTCTGGTGTTCGGCCTTGGAAACATTTTGAATAAACAGGTGGTCAGGGGATTGATTTTCCTGGCACTGGAAGTACTGTATTTCATCTTTCTGTTTACTTTCGGCATCGGCGCCATCGGTGATTTTATCACCCTGGGCACGGTGGAACAGGGTCAGGTCTACAATGAGGCCCTGGGGATCTATGAGTACTCCACTGGCGACAACTCCATGCTGTGCCTGCTCTACGGCGTCATCACTTTTGTGCTGACAGCGGGTGTGATTTTCCTCTCCTGCATGTCCGCCAAAAGTGCCTACTGCACTCAGATCCGCAGACAGAAAGGGCAGGAGATTCCTACTTTTATGGATGATATCAGGTCCCTGAAGGAGGAAAACCTGCATGCGTTCCTGCTGACTTTCCCCATTATCGGAATCATTGTCTTCACCATCGTTCCGCTGATTTTCATGATTCTGATCGCTTTTACAAGCTATGACCACAGTCATCAGCCTCCCGGAAACCTGTTTTCCTGGGTGGGACTGGAGAATTTTGCCTCCATGCTGTCTTCCAGCAGCTCCCTGGCAGCCACGTTCTGGCCTGTCCTGGTGTGGACGCTGATCTGGGCGGTGACGGCAACGGTTAGCTGCTATATTCTGGGACTTTTGCTGGCTCTTCTGATCAACCGCAAGGGTACCAGGGCCAAGGGCTTCTGGAGGTTTATGTTCGTGCTGTCGGTGGCAGTGCCTCAGTTTGTTACCCTGCTCACCATGAGGACCATCTTTAACGCCAACGGACCGGTGAACGTCCTTCTGAGGGAGCTTGGCATTATCGGGGTCACAGAATCGGTGCCTTTTTTCACAGATTCTCTCTATGCCAAGATCACCATTATCTGCATCAATATCTGGATCGGCGTGCCCTACACCATGCTGTCCACCACAGGTATTTTGCAGAATATCCCGGCGGACCTCTATGAGGCGGCCAAGATTGACGGGGCCAATGCGGCCACAATCTTCAGGAAGATTACTCTTCCCTACATGGTGTTTGTCATGACCCCCAACCTGATCACTTCCTTCACCGGGAATATCAACAACTTTAACGTGATCTTCCTGCTGTCGGGAGGCGGTCCTGACTCTCTGGAATACTACTACGCGGGCAAGACCGACCTGCTGGTCACTTGGCTGTATAAGCTGACCATTACTCAAAAGGATTACAACCTGGGAGCCGTCATAGGTATTCTGGTGTTTGTGATACTTGCCACACTGTCACTGTTGACCTATCACCGAACAGGTTCTTACAAAGATGAGGGGGCTTTCCAATAATGAAGATGAAAAGGTTTATCACCAACTCAGCCTGTCATATTCTGCTGGCGATCCTGAGCGTAATCTGGGTGCTGCCCATCTTTTACGTGGTACTGACCTCATTCCGTGCGGAGGGTGGTTCCTATAAAACGTATATATGGCCAAAGGGATTTACCCTGGACAATTACAAGGAGCTGATCCAGGGTGTCAACAGCAAGATCCAGGGGGGCACAAGCATTGACTTTACCAGATGGTTTATGAATACCTTCATTATCGCCATCTTCAGCACCCTTCTGGCGGCGTTCTTTGTGCTGTGCGTGTCCTATGTTATGAGCCGTCTGCGGTTTAAAATGCGCAAGCCCTTTATGAACATTGCCATGATCCTGGGTATGTTCCCCGGATTCATGTCCATGATCGCAGTGTACTACATTTTGAAGGGACTCGGCCTTCTGGAGACTGGTACCCTGAAGCAGCTCTCTCTGGTGCTTGTGTACTCAGGAGGTGCAGGACTTGGATTCTATATGGCAAAGGGTTTCTTTGACACCATATCCAGGTCCATAGACGAGGCAGCCTACATCGACGGCGCTACCAAGTGGGATACTTTTATCCGTATCACCATCCCCCTGTCCAAGCCCATTATCACCTACACGCTGATCACGGCTTTTATGGGCCCCTGGGTGGATTATATCTTTGCAAAGGTTATCATGGGCAATGACACAAAATACTATACCATCGCCATTGGCCTGTGGACCATGTTGGAGCAGGAGTATGTGGAGTACTACTACACCCAGTTCTATGCCGGCTGTGTGCTGATCTCCATTCCTATTTCCATTTTGTTTCTGCTGACCCAGAAGTGCTATGTGGAAGGGGTCACAGGCGCCGTGAAGGGATAAGATAAGGGACAGTTCCTGTGTACAGGGCAGAATTGCCTTGACAGCAACGCGTAAAATGATGTATAACTATACTGATGCTGCTGCAGAATATCACGTATTATTTTGTGGCAGCATTTTTTTAGGAGTGAACAAGTAATGGGTGACAGTAAGTTAGTGTTTGCCAGTGAGGAGATTGACGCACAGTTCTGCTATGAGGGGAAGGATCTGGGCGCGGACTGCAGGGAGGGAAGGACGGTATTTAAGGTGTGGAGCCCTCTGGCGGAGAGGCTCTGTCTGCGTCTCTATAAGGACGGGACGTCTCCTGCCTACATAGAGAAGGAGATGGAGCGGGGAGAAAAGGGGGTTTGGCACCGGGAATTTCCGGAAAACCTCCATGGCACCTACTATGATTATCTGGTGACTGCAGGAGGACGGGAAGTCCGCACGGCGGATCCCTATGCGGTGGGCTGCAGCTGCAATGGGGACAGGAGCTTGGCGGTGGATCTGAGAAAGACCGATCCGCCGGGATTTGACTCGGACTGTCCGCCGGAGCCTGGGCCGGAACGGATCATCTATGAGCTGCATATCAAGGATTTCTCCCACGATCCGGCCAGCGGTGTGCCGGAAGCTTTCCGCGGAAAATACAAGGCTTTTACGGTGCCGGGGAAGGGGGGAGAGCATCCCGCCTGCATGGAGTACCTGAAAAGTCTGGGCATTACCCATGTACATCTGCTTCCGTTTTTTGACTTTGGATCGGTGGACGAAGCCGGGGATGGGGAACAGTTCAACTGGGGGTATGATCCGGTGAACTACAACGTCCCCGAGGGTTCCTATGCCACAGACGCCGTGGACGGTCTGGTGCGGATCCGTGAGTGCAAGGAGATGATCCAGGCTCTGCACGCAAGCGGCATCCGGGTGATTATGGACGTGGTCTACAACCATACCCACAGAGGGGATTCCTGGCTCCAGAGGATGGTTCCGGGGTATTATTACCGGTTTATGGAGGACGGCACTCTCTCCAACGGCTCCGCCTGCGGGAACGATATAGCCGCAGGGCGCGCCATGGTGGACAATTACATTGCGGATTCCGTGATGTACTGGGCCAGGGAATATCATCTGGACGGCTTCCGGTTTGATCTCATGGGACTGCTGACGGTGGAGCTGATGAACAGAATCCGCCGGGAGCTGGACGAGGCTTTCGGTCCCGGGGAAAAAATGCTCTATGGGGAGCCCTGGAGCGCAGATGATTCCCCCATGGAGGAGGGAACCAATGCGGCACAGAAGGTGAATGCGGGGCTTCTGGAGGACGGCATAGGTATTTTCAGCGACGATACCAGGGATGTCATTAAGGGGAGTGTGTTCCATGTGGAGGAGCCCGGATTTGTGAATGGGGCGTCAAAACTGGAGTCAAAGCTTCTCCACGCGGTGACGGGCTGGAGAGATGGGGGAGCCTGTTTTATCCCCAAGAGCTGCGCGCAGATTATCAATTATGTCTCAGCCCATGACAATTACACCCTGTGGGATAAGCTGGTGCTCTCCATGCACGGTGAGGGAGCGGCGTTTAATTTTCCCTATGAGGATGTGATGGAGGCCAACAGGCTTGCGGCGTTTATCTATTTTACCTGCCAGGGCAATCTGTTTCTGCAGGCAGGGGAGGAGTTCGGCCGGACAAAGCATGGGGAGGACAACAGTTACTGTTCCGCCCCGGCGGTGAATATGCTCCGGTGGGGTCAGACGGAGGAATTCGGCAGTCTGGTAGAATATTACAGAGGACTGATCAGACTGAGGAAAAGGCTTCCCGGCCTGTGCGACAAGTCCCCTGAGGCGGTGGAGCGGATTTCCCGCAAGCAGATTCTGAAGGACGGAGTGGTCTCTTTCCATGTGGACAACAGGCCCCTGAAGGACGGCAGGGGGGCCGTGGAATGGGAGGAACTGCTGGTGCTCTACAACGCTTCGGGAAAGGCCTATGGTTTTGTCCCCGGGCAGGCTGAGGAGTCTGCTGTCTGGGAGATACTGGCTGACGGCAGGGAGGCAGACTGCCGCAGGAGCACTGTGCCCGGGGAGGAGATCCTGGTCCAGGCCGGAAGTGGAATGCTTCTGGGCAGGCGGGCCGTGACTTAGTGGAGCTGCATTGTTCATAAGAAAAGTACAGGGGGGTATTATGAAGAGAGCGAGCGGTATACTGCTTCCGGTATCCAGCCTGCCGTCCAGGTACGGCATCGGCTGTTTTTCCAGGGAAGCATATGATTTTGTGGACTGGCTGAAGGAGGCAGGGCAGAGCTATTGGCAGATTCTGCCCCTGTCCCCCACGAGCTATGGAGATTCTCCCTACCAGTCTTTTTCCTCCTTTGCGGGGAATCCTTACTTTATTGACCTGGAGGCGCTGGTGGAGGAAGGGGTGCTCACCAGAGAGGAATGTGAGGCGTGCGACTTTGGGAAGAAGGCCTCCAGGGTGGACTATGGGAAAATCTATGAGAACAGGTTTAAGCTGCTGAGGCTTGCCTATGAGCGCAGTGAGATAGCCGCCAATCCGGAGTTTTCCCGTTTTGTCCAGGAGAACGCAGGGTGGCTGGAGGACTATGCGCTCTTTATGGCGGTGAAGCTGCGCTTTGAGGGGGCGGCCTGGGGCGAATGGGCCGAGGACATCCGGAAGCGCTGGCAGAATGCCCTGGACTACTATAGAAGAGAATGCTATTTTGACATTGAGTTCTACAAATATCTCCAGTTCCAGTTCTCTGTCCAGTGGAAGAAACTGAAGGATTACGCCAATGAAAATGGGATCCGGATCATTGGCGATATTCCCATCTATGTGGCCTTTGACTCGGCGGACGCCTGGGCTCACCCGGAGATGTTCCAGTTTGACGGGGAGTTCCAGCCAATAGCTGTGGCGGGC
>OFFH01000781.1_pt1 | contig 19825 bp, 18 predicted proteins | sample 1521341 | NCBI WGS metagenome assembly OFFH01 (sample SAMEA3504108, study PRJEB24116) | mouse gut metagenome | biome: mouse gut; feature: mouse-associated habitat; material: faeces | place: Denmark | collected 2011 | reverse complement strand
GAGGCTGTGGCTGGGCAGGGGTACCATTATAGGCGGACGAGGGCGTTGCAATACAGCTTGCCACGGCTGCTTTGGGATAGACGGGTACCGCTGGGCACCTTATCTTCAGGCCCTTTGATAGAAGTTTTTTCAGAGAAATCGTCACTTTTCACCATAGACTTGACTCCTATATTTCACTTCTACAGGTGGTCATGGCGCGTCTTCCGTATCGCTTTTCCCTTATCCAAGGCTCGTCCGCTGATGTTATCCAGTTGCCGGATATTCGGTTTTCAAGGTTCTCGACCTAACGGTCTGCTTTTATTGTAGATGATTGTCCTCTCTTTTTTTAGAGAGTAATAGTCACGTCTGCGTGTCAGTTAGTCACATTTCCTCAAGGCTTGATTTAAACATCTCCAGATGTATAATTAAATTCTCCATATCCGCTTTGAGTCGATTAAATTCTGCTCGTCGTAATACGCAGTCCTGAGTCGATCCGAGAATAAGATAATCTAGGGAGACTCCAAAAAGTTCAGAAAGTTGTACAAGGAGGTCTACTGAACATCCCCGCTTGCCAGATTCTATGTAACTAAAAAAACTTCTATCGATATTCAGCATCTTCGCAAGATTCTCTTGCGTATATCCGTTCTGTATCCGAAGCTGACGAATGGTTGTTCCGCTTCTAACTAAATCATATTGCATTACCATAATCTCCTATTTAAAATTCGAGGGATTTCTATTGGCGGAGATTATGGATATTTCGCTATGTAGGACTGCCAGGTATTTTCTGCTTTTATAAGTAACAAGATTCTTCTTTTTTCGACAAAACAAAAAGCGCAGGGTACTTCATACAAGTACCCCGCGCTTTGCGGAACCCAAAAGCAGTAATTCCCAGCTATATATTGTTTTCCTTCAAACTTACAGGAGAAGGAATCTCCCGTAGATTGAGAAAGGCAAAACACATATACTCACCCCATGCAGGGCGAATACGCCAAAAGGGATCAAAAATGGCATAGCCGCCCGAAAAACGACGGCTATGCCATTTGCACACAAGAGTACATCCTACAGAACTGCCGTTTTTTTTACAGCCCTCCAGGATATTGCAGTCAAGAGTTATATCGCTTGATTTGTTTCACCTTACTTTTTTAATAATCGCTTTGTTTGTAAAACAATGTTTTCCGCACAAAGCCCAAACGCTTTCAGCAACGCGGCGAAAGGGCCGGAGTGGCCAAACTCATCGTTGACACCGATGCGCTTCACGGGTACAGGACAATTCTCGCTGGTCAAGGAGCACACGGCCTCGCCCAGGCCGCCGATGATACTGTGCTCTTCCACAGTGACGATCTTACCGCACTCGCGGGCGGCTTTCAGTACCATCTCAGCGTCCAGAGGTTTGATGGTTGGCATGTTGATGATACAGGCGGAAATGCCCTCCGTGGCCAAAGCCTTCCCGGCCTCGATGGCCTCTGGGACCATGATGCCAGTGGCAATGATGGCAACATCATTGCCGTCCCGAAGCAGTTCGCCTTTACCAATCTCAAGCTTGAAGTCCTCGTTGTGGTATACAGGCGTGGGAGCGCGGCTGAAACGTATGTAGACCGGGCCTGTCATTTCATAGGCAGCCCTGACCATCTGCCGGGCTTCTACGTCATCAGAGGGACACATGACCGTCATTCCAGGAATGGAGCGCATGAGGGCGAAGTCCTCGCAGCACTGATGGCTGGCACCGTCTTCGCCCACGGAGATGCCGCCGTGAGTAGCACCGATCTTCACGTTTAGGTGTGGGTAGCCGATGGTGTTGCGGACCTGCTCATAGGCCCGTCCGGCGGCGAACATGGCAAAGGTAGAGGCGAAGGGAACCAGTCCCATGGTTGAGAGGCCCGCAGCTACATCCATCATGTTGGCCTCAGCGATGCCGCAGTCAAAGTGCCTCTCGGGGAATGTTTTCTGGAATGTGACGGTTTTCGTGGCTCCGGCGAGGTCTGCATCCAGGACCACCAGATCTGTTGCGGATGCGCCCAAGTCCTTCAATGCGTTGCCGTAGCTGTCACGGGTAGCGATTTTCTTTACATCTGCCATGCTTATACCTCCAATGACCTGCGGAGTGCGGCCAGCTCGGCTATACCTATTGCGTATTCTTCATCGTTGGGCGCTTTGCCATGCCATGCGGCGTTGTCCTCCATGTAAGAAACGCCTTTCCCCTTGACCGTCCTCATCAAGATACAGGTGGGTTTACCGCTGCCATGGTTGGCGTGGAACCGGGCAAAAGCGGATTCAATCTGCTCAAAATCGTGGCCATCGATCTTCACCACGTCGCAACCAAAGGCAGTAAATTTCTCATCCAGCGGCTCGGTGTTCATCACGTCCTTGGTCCGTCCGTCGATCTGGAGACCGTTGACATCCACGATGATGCACAAGTTGTCTAGCTTGTAATGGGCGGAGAACATAGTGGCCTCCCAGATCTGGCCCTCGGCTAACTCACCATCGCCCAGCAGAGTGTAGATGTTAATGTCCTCTTTCAGATATTTTGCTCCTTTGGCCATGCCTGCGGCGGCAGAAATTCCCTGCCCTAGGGAACCGGTGGACATATCCACACCTGGAACGGTGTTCATGTTGGGATGTCCTTGCAGATAGGAGTCGATATGCCGCAGGGTAGCCAGATCTTCCACCGGGAAAAAACCCCGGTTGGCCAGAGCGGCGTAGAGTCCCGGCGCAGTGTGGCCCTTGGAGAGGACAAAGCGGTCCCTATCAACCTTTTTTGAGTCCTTGGGGTCAATACGCAGCTCTTTGAAATAAAGATAAGTAAACATATCCGCAGCAGAAAGACTGCCGCCGGGATGTCCGGCCTTCGCTCCGTGGGTGCTGGTCAGGATGCCCTCCCGGACGCTGATGGCCGTCCGCCGGAGAGCTTTCTTTTCTTCTGGTGTCATAAAGACTCTCCTTACTTGAAAGGATTTTCCTGGGGATAAGGCAGACTTGCAGGCTGATTATAGGCAATATCCTGGATTCCAAAATATTTGAACACCTCAAACAAAGCCTTGCCCCAGTGGCCGAAGGCCACCGCGCCGTGGTGAGGATAGCGCTTGGCAATGAGCACATGGCGGTAGAACCGGTCCATTTCCGGGATGGCAAAAGCTCCGATAGACCCGAAGCTCTCGCAGTCCACATCCAGCACCGCCCCCTGGGCTACGTAGGCCTTGAGCTGGGTGTCAGCAGTGGACTGAAGGCGGAAGAAGGTGATGTCACCAGCCTTGATGTTGCCCTCCATGGTGCCGCGGGTGATGTCCGGCTCCGGCAGGTCCGGCTCCAGATCGCGCTTCATGATGAGCTGATAGCCCATGTGAGGATTTTTCAGCAGGGAACAGGCTGTGTTGCCGCAGTGGAAGCCCATGAAGGTCTCGGTCAAACGGCAATCATACTTTCCCTTGATGCCCTTGTCATAGATCGAGGCGGGCACGGTGTTGTTGATGTCCAACAGCGTGCAGACCTCACCGGAGACGCAAGTACCGATGTATTCACTCAGCGCACCGTAGATGTCCACCTCGCAGGCCACGGGGATACCCATGGCTGCCAGCCGGGAGTTGACATAGCAGGGTACGAACTTGAACTCCGTCTGGAACGCGGGCCAGCACTTGTTGGCAAAGGCCACATACTGCCGGGTACCCTTGTGCTGCTCCATCCAATCCAGCAGAGTCAGCTCGTACTGGGCCAGCCGGGGCAGGATGCCGCCATAGGGGTTGTTCCCGCCCAGCTCGGCCTCCATCGCCTTCATCTTCTCGGGGATTCGGGGGTCGTCCTTGTGCTTGTTGTAGGCCACCAGCAAATCCAGCTCAGAGTTTTCTTCCACGGCCACGCCCAGGTCGTACAGCGCCTTGATAGGTCCGTTGCAGGCCAGGAAGTCGTCGGGACGGGGGCCAAAGGTGATGACCTTCAGGCCCTTCAGGCCTAGGATAGCCCTGGCAATGGGAACGAACTCGCTAATCTTCTCCGCAAGCTCGGCGGCGGTGCCTACGGGGTACTCGGGGATATAAGCGGTTTTGCCCCGCAGCCCCAGATTGTAGGAGCAGTTGAGCATACCGCAGTAGGCGTCGCCGCGTCCATCGTGGAGGTCGCCGTCGCCCTCGGCGGCGGCTGCGTACATGATGGGGCCGTCGAACCAATCGGCAATCAGGGTTTCGGGGGTCTCGGGACCGAAGTTGCCCAAGAACACCACCAAGGCGTTGACGCCATTGGCCTTCACGTCCTTGACAGCCTCCTTGGCCTGGATCTCGTTCTCCACAGTAACAGGACACTCGTAGAGGCCATCGCCGCAGGCGGCTGTCAGAGCGGTCCGCCGGCGCTCCGACAGCGCGGCGGGAAAGCAGGAGCGGCTGACGGCGATAACGCCCAGCTTGACCTCGGGGATGTTTTGAAGCATGATTTTTTCCTCCATTTTTATTTATTTCCGTACAATAGCTAACATGATGACATCACGAAATTTCCGGCCAAAAGGGTATCCTGTCTCCTCTCAGGCAATATTGATATTTTCGCCGGAAAGGCCCACATAGGCCCCCTGGGACGCCTCTATGGATTCTTTGTGGGCCAGCAGCCACTTATTCCGGGCTTGAAGCCGCCAGTCTTCGTCGTTAACTGGCACAATGGACGGTTTGGCTTCATTGGTGCCCTTAGGAAGGACCACCGCTACCCGGAAACCCTCGTTCTTGTCAACATGACAAGGAGCGTAGTGCAGGGTGGTGGCGTAGACCTCCACAGCCACACCGGCAGGGACACGAAAAGCGCAGACATCTGCGGTATCAAGCACACCGTTCTCAATCTGGTCCTGCCGGGCCAGGAGAAGGATGAAGTCACCGGCGCCGATGTTCACCTCGCTGTCCCGGTGGTACTCCAGGCAGTTGAGCTTGGTATTTCGGCCCCAGCACATCCCAATTTGTATAGGCATCCCGCCGTAAGCGTTATTCTGGAGCTGGCCGAAGATGGCGTTGGTCTCCAGAGATGCGATAGATGTTTCATAGGCCACGCCAGTCTCCGGCAGGGGAATAGCCTCCATGGAGGTGACCAGCTCTTTTGCGTTGTATCCAGTCAAAACCTGGCCGTAAGGTTTGAAAGAAGCATCATAAACAGATTCGATTTTCATAGGAGCCTCCCAAAGAGCGCCTTGCAGGCGGGATAGATTTGCTTGAACTGCTGGTAGCGCTCCTCGTAGAGCGCGGCGAGCTGCGGGTCGGGTTCCACGGTGTCTGCCACACTGATTAGCGCGCTGCAGGCTTCCTGGACACTGGCAAATTCCCCGGCGGCAACCATCGCAAGAATTGCTCCGCCATAGCCGGGACCCTGCTCAGTGGACACCATGTCCAGGGGGATGCCCAAGATGTTAGCAAGCATGGTTTTCCAAAGCGGAGACTTGCTTCCGCCGCCGCAGATATTGGAGCGGGGGATATTTACCCCCAGGCTCTTTGCCACCTCGAAACTGTCCCGAATGGCGAAGGCCACGCCTTCCAGCACCGCCTGGAGCATATCGGCGCGAGTCGTATCCATGGTCATGCCGATGAAGCAGCCCTGCGCTCGCCCATGAGGTACGGCAGAAAATAGACATGGTTTTTGCCCAGTTTCTCGGGGGTGATCCGTGCCTGCTCCGCCTGGTAGTCCGTGGCGCCGATGATCTCATCCTGCCACCACTTGTTGCAGCTCGCCGCAGAAAGCATACATCCCATGAGGTGATACCCGCCGTCAGCGTGGGCGAAGGAGTGCAGGGCATTGTTAGGGTCCACGCCGAACTTGTCCGAGGAGATGAATATGGTTCCGGAGGTACCCAGGCTGATATTGCAGCCGCCGGCGCCCACGGTACCAGTCCCCACAGCAGCTGCGGCGTTGTCGCCAGCGCCCGCACAGACCACGATGCTTTCAGGGAGGCCAACGGCTTTAGCTACCTCCGGCAGGAGCGTTCCTACCGGCTCCCAGCTCTCGTAGAGCTTCGGGAGCTGCTTTTCAGTCACGCCGCAGATCTCGCACATCTCCTTGCTCCAACATTTGTGTTCCACATCAAGAAGAAGCATCCCGGAAGCATCGGAGTAGTCCGTGGCGTGGATGCCGGTAAGGCGATAGACCAGATAGTCTTTGGGAAGCATAATCTTCTCAATTTTTTTGAATAGGTCCGGTTCGTTGGAGCGCATCCACAACAGTTTCGGAGCAGTAAAGCCGGCAAAGGCGATATTGGCAGTGAGTTTGGACAGATTCTCCCTGCCTACCACATTGTTGAGGTAGTCCACTTCTTTGGCTGTCCGCCCGTCGTTCCAAAGAATGGCAGGACGCAGCACTTGGTCTGCCCCGTCCAGGGCAACCAGTCCATGCATCTGTCCGCCTATACCGATGCCCTTCACCGATCTGGCATCAAAGCCGACCAGCAGCTCTGGAACGCCGCCCAGGACTGCTGCCCACCAGTGGGCGGGCTCCTGCTCACTCCAGCCCGGGTAGGGAAAGGAGAGGGGATATTCTTTCGTGACCGCATTTCTGACCTGTCCGGCCTCGTCTGCCAGCAACAGTTTGCAGGCTGAGGTACCCAGGTCAATTCCGATGTACAGCATACTACTTTTCCTCCAATTGGATATAGACCCGCGCGGCAGTTTTTCCAGTCAGGCGGAAAGTACGGGGATCGGGCTGTCCGGTATGGGCGTACAGCGTCCAACTGCCGCTGCCGGGTACGCGCTGTCCTTCCGCATTGACTACCGTAAATGCGTTGCCGCCGATCGCAATATCAACGGTTTTCTTCTCGCCGGGACACAACGATACTCGCCGGAATCCGCACAGGACGGGATTGGCTGGAGCGTCAGTGGAATCCTCGTCTTTGATGTAGAGCTGTATAACATCCTCTGTTGCCCGCATTCCCTGATTTTCGATCGTAACAACAGCAGAACTCTGGTCTGCGTGGACCTCTGTGACGGCAGTATCCCCATACGTCAGTCCATAGCCGAAGGGATACAGAGGCTCACCGGTATAGTACCGGTAGGTCCGGTTCCGCATGGAGTAGTCTGTAAAATCTGGCATCTCATTCAGTGCTTCGTTGCGGTAGAAAGTCACCGGGAGCTTACCAGAGGGGGATACCTTGCCAAAGAGCAGGTCAGCCACAGCCTTTCCACCGCCCGCACCGGGATACCAGCTCAATAAGATTGCCCCAGCCTTCTCCTCCGCTTCGCTCAGGTCAATGGCGCTGCCGGCCATGAGCACGACAATGGTTGGCGTACCAACCTCCAGAACTTTGTGCAGCAATTCCCGCTGGGGCGCCGGGAGCAGAAGGTCCCGCTTATCGCCGCAGCTTTCCGCGTTGTTTCCGGCGTCCATTTCTTCGCCCTCGAGGGTCTCATCCAGTCCTAGCACCACGACGGCCACATCGCTGTGCTTTGCCACAGTGACAGCCTCCGCCAAGCGGTCGCCGGGCTGGCCCAGGCCTTCCACCCGGTCCTTGAACAGCCCGCAGCCCTCGGAATAGAGCACCCTGCCGAAACCTGCCATAGCATCCTGTATCCCTTCCAGTACTGTGATATAGCGGGACGCGGTGCCGTGATAATTGCCGATCAGGGAAATACGGCTATTGGCGTTGGGACCGATCACACCGATTGTTCCCACCGTCTCAGGATTCAGCGGAAGCAGCCCCTTATTTTTCAGCAAGACGCAGGATTTACGGGCTGCCTCCTGGGCCAAAGCCAGATGTTCCTCACATTCTACCGTTTCATACGGAATTTTATCAAACTCGCTGCCGTCTCCCAGAATCCCCAACAAATACCGGGTGGTAAATAACCGCTCTGCGGCTATAGTAATATCTTCTTCTGTGATTAGACCTTCTCGAAGGGCACGAAGGATGCAGCGAAAGCTATCTCCACAATTCAGATCGCATCCTGTCTTCAGTGCCAAGGCTACCGATTGAGTGGGAGTATCGGTGACCATGTGTCCCTCATGAAAATCCCGAATCGCCCAACAATCCGACACAACATGGCCTTGAAAACCCCACTTGCCGCGCAGAGTATCTGCCAGCAGTGTTTTGCTGCCGCAGCAAGGTTCGCCATTTGTGCGGTTGTAAGCCCCCATGACGGCCTCAACTTCCGCATCCATAACACAATCTTGAAAGGCGGGGAGATAGGTCTCCTCCATATCCTTTGGCGTGACCTCGGCATTAAAACGATGACGAAGGTTTTCCGGACCGCTGTGAACGGCAAAATGCTTGGCGCAGGCGGCGGCTTTCATAACGGGACCCGTTCCCTGGAGACCCCGGACATATGCCTGTCCCAGCCGGGAGGTCAGATAAGGGTCTTCCCCATAAGTCTCATGCCCTCGCCCCCAGCGGGGATCACGGAAGATATTGATATTGGGAGACCAAAAGGTCAGACCTTTGAAAATGTCCCGATCGTTTTCCTTGGAATAGGCATTATATTTTGCCCGTCCTTCCGTTGCGGCAGCGTCCCCCAATTTTTCCAGCAGCTCATCGTCAAACATGGCTGCCAGCCCGATCGCCTGGGGAAAGCTGGTGGCAGTCCCGGCTCTGGCTACTCCGTGGAGCGCCTCGTTCCACCAGTTATAGGCGGGAACTCCCAGACGGGGAATTGCGGGAGCGTCATAACGAAGCTGTCCTGCCTTTTCTTCCAGCGTCATCTGCGCCACAAGCGATTTGGCCTGCTGTACTGCTTTTGTCCGATCCATAGAATCCTCCTTTATTTTTCAAAATTATGAGATTGCGGCCCTTGATAATGAAAGTCCAGGAAATCCGCCGTTCCTCCCGGCTGCAGGGTCGAATAGCAGAACAATCCGAACCGGCAGCCGATAAACAGATCGACCTTATAGTGCAGGCGGTGCGAAACGCCCAAGGGCTCCCACGCACCATCTGCGCCGCGATAGGAGAACCGTGCCGTGTCCGGTTCGCGGGAAAAGTCCGCGTCTGCACACAGCGTCACCACCGGGCCGGGAGCGGGAACCGCCTCGTATTCTGTCGGGAGACGTCCGAAGTCGCCGTCACCCTCGATTGTATTGTTATCCGCAGGACGTCCCATCATGACCAGATAGTATACTCCATTGCGTTTGGTCAGGGCGATGGCCCCATAACAGCCCTGATACGCACAGATCCCGGCGAAATCTCCTTCTTGCAGTCCAGTACCATCCAGCGTGACCCATGCTGCGCACGCAGGACCCACGCACCGCTGGGTCAACGTATTCCGTGCAAGGATCAGATTGGGGCTTGTGCGCTGGGTGGTCAGGCGTAAAGCGCCAGGGCGGGCGGTGACAGACCAGCCCTCTGGGTCCGGGTTATGGCTGAACTGCCAGAAGGGGGCTAGTTTCACCCTGCCGCCCGCGTCCGGGGTATAGCGGAAATTGTCGCTTCCATTCAGCGGAGCGCAGACACAGTCCGCGTCCGTCCGGACGGGAGATACGAGCCGGGGGACCCGTCCGTTATCTCCCAAGACCGGAAACCCCTCCGCATCAAACGACATCGGCATTATCACCGGCGCCCGTCCAAGCGGACCACGGTCCTGGAACATAAAAGCATACCAGTCTCCCTCTGGGGTATCCACCATACCGCCCTGGGCAACGCCATAATTACGGTAGCCCATGTTGTCATCCAGAATATTCTTTCCCCGGAAGAGACCTGTCAGAGAATCCGCCAGAAAACAATCCTCTGTCTTCAGATATTTGCTGCCGGTTGGCATATGGCAAGTAAACAGGTAATATTTCTTGTCACGTTTGTAAAGGTGGGAACCCTCGTATCCCAGCCGCTGGCCTGGTTTGTCCTCAACGATGATCCGGTCCAGTCCGCCGGGTTTTGCGCTCCATGTCTCTGTTTCCAGCTCCGTAATGCGCAATGTGGTATTCCCATGGACGATATAGACCCGGTCATCATCATCGAAGAACAGGGAGGAATCATAGAAAAATCCGCCCATTTCCACCCGCCGCCACGGCCCCGCCGGGTCCTGGGCCAGAAACAGCAGGGATTTGTGGGTATCGTTGCAGGCAAACGTCAGATAGAATGTCCCCTTGTGGAAGCGCAGTGATGGGGCCCACATACCCAGACCGTAGATCTGCTGCCCGTCCTCCAGGCAGTGGGCGGGATTGTCCTCTAATTGGGAAAAAACATGGCATAGGAATTCCCAGTGTACCAGGTCGCGGGAGCGGAGGATGTCTCCGCCCGGCATGAGGTACATGGTGGTGCTGGCCATATAGTAGGCGTCTCCCACCCGGATAATATCCGGGTCGGGAAAATCAGAATTGATCACAGGATTTTGATACTGCTCCATAACGGCCTCCCTCATTCGGTTTCCAGCGAGAACGACGCCAGATTGGAGATGCCTGGCCCGCGGTAGGTAAAATAGAGGGCCTGCACGCCGTCCGGAACAGCGATTTCCGCCTGGAAGGTTTTCCACTCGTTGGCGTGCCCCACGGGGATCTCCCCGATGGCCTCGCCATCCCACTGGGTCCGGAGCTGGTATGCCCCGGCGTTCCCACGCACCTTTACGCAGACGCGGCGGACGCCCCGGCAGTCAAAATATTTGAAGCCCGCCGTAGCGCCGTCCCGCAGATTGGCAATGTGGGCAAAGCCCTCCTGACCATCGGGCGCATCCTGGGTAATGCGGGGGAACCGGCAGTCCATCCAGTCGCCGGGAGCGCCAGTGGTAAGGGCCGGATACCGGCAGAACAGGTTGCAGGCAATGTGCGCCGGATATTCCCCGCAGCCCGCAAGCGGCCCGCCATTGCCGCCACAGGAGGTCAGCTCCACCTGCGGGATGGTTCCATCTGGAAGGATGCGAATAGGTTCCAGGCAGCCTTGCCGGCTGAAATTTGTTCCGTTGGTGTGACGGTGATAGAAAATGTACCACTGCCCATTGATTTTTTCAATACTGCCGTGATTGTTCCCGCCGTAAAACATGGGCTGGTCTGCCGGTTTATAGGAATCAATATGCAGATCGCTATTACTGACGATTACACCGGCAAAAGTGAACGGGCCAAGAGGAGAGCTGCTGCGGGCATAGCAGAGTTCATGGTTCGAGATAGGGGAGTAGATGAAATAATAGGTATTCCCTGCCTTCCGAATGGAGGATGCCTCAAAGAAAGGGAAATTCGCAAAGCTGGTTCCGGCAGCATATGGCGCGCTGGGAGCGACTGTAACCGGCTCAGTCCGAACCGTCAGCATATCAGGCTCCAGAACCGTTACCATGGAGCCCCGGCGTTTGGTATCCGCAGGCGGACAGAAGCCTGTATACAGGTAGACCGCATTCCCCTCAAAGAGTACGCCAGGGTCAAACTGCGGTGCATCGCCATCCCGTTCACCGAAACGGCTTCCATCCGGATGGTGGACATACCCGTAGAATTGATACCGTCCGGCAGGGGTGTCACAGACGGCCACAGAAATCACTGGCAGTTGGTCAAGTACATAGTAGAGATAGTATCTTCCATCTGCCCCACGGGTCACGTCTGGGGCAAAAAGCAGCATATCGCCATCCTTATTGGCCGGATCGTCCGTCCGGGCATAGATCACACCCTCATACCGCCAGTCGGACAGATTGTCCACCGGCGCAGACCAACAGACGTAGTCATTCGGGCAGTATGTGTGGCCGCCGAACCGGTCATGGGAGCCGAAGACATACACACGCCCGTCAAACACATGGGGCTCTCCGTCGGGGATATACTCCCAGGAGGGCAGATAGGGATTGAATCCTTGCTTTTTCATACTTGCTTACCTCAATAAATACGATAATTTCCACCTAGGGCCAGAAACGCGAAAAAGTACAGACAGTTGTCATAATACCGCCGTTCTCCTGTGCGCAGAGGCGTTTCCCAGAACCGGTGCACACATTCCCCCGCCCAGGGGCCATCCGCAGCCAGACTGGCAGCGGCGTTGGTGGCGGTAATGGCGACGGGATGCAGCGCGGGAAGGGAAAGGACCGTACCATCCACCTCATAGATCGCGCGGTCATTGTTCCGAACGCTTTCACAGAAGAATTTTTGCAGCCGGTTGGCTTCTTCCCTGGCCCAGGGAGCCCCCCCAAACCAGACGGCGTCCAGTCCAATATTGAAGATTGTGCGGTAGGCGTCGCTGTAGTACCAATCGTGACGGCCCCCGAAATGGCTTGGATCGGTTTTCTGGGGATGCCCCTCCATGTCCGCATACTCGGCACACAGGCCCGTTACCGGGTGGCAGGCTTTGATCCAATAGGCCCTGCTGGCTTGTGCCGCCCGCTTCCAGAAGAGGCGGTCCTCTGCGTCCGCCCAGAGCGCGAACAGTTCATAAAAGTGCGGCAGATGATAGCTTGGATCAGAGAAATCCATTTCCGCGACAAAACGGATCAGATAATTGGAGCTGTCCCACATAGGGCGCCCCCCTTCCCCGTTTTCCCCTTTGTGCAGGCAGGTATGCAATAGGCGCCGGGCCTCGGCTTCGTAGTCAAAAATTCCCTCGCCGTTCCCCCACCGGTGAGCGGCGAAAAAAAGCGCCATCGCAAAGTATTCCTCGCCATCCGGCGCGGCTCCCCAAGCGTTTTTGCTCCCGTCCAGACCGCAGCTCCAGGCAAAATATCCCGCGTTGGGGCCGCTGTCCAAAAACATATAGGTCTTTGCCCATTTCCACAGCCGGTCAAATTCATTTTTTCGGTTCATCTGCACGCACATCATCATGGCATAGCTCATGCCCTCCGTGCGGACATCGTGATTTCCCGTATCTTCAAAGCAGGCCATATCCGGTCCTACGATGTGATACAGCCGCTGATTTTCGTCGCCGTAAAACAGCGTCATAAAGATCTCTTGCGTCCGCGCCTCTATGGCGGCGGGAGAATATCCCAGACGCTCAAAAACGTTCGGGTACCTGTTGAAAGGAAAAGATTTCTTGCGCATAAAACGCTCCCATATACATGATTTATTTTTTCCCGTCTTTATCTTCCAACTTGCGAAACACTGGCATAACAGCTTTGCTGATGGTGTAGATCATCAGAATCGGAAGAAACAGAATACTGAAGGTGCGCAGAGGTGTGTTGAACTGGGTAACCAGCAAAAATTCCGCCAGCAGGATGCCGGTGAGCGCAAGACTTCGTTTCAGATGAACGATAAAAATGCCCCGCGCATTGGCCAGTCCCGCCAGCAGGCCGTTCTGGTATCGGGCCTCCAGGGGGAACACATAAATAAAATGGAGCAGCAGAAGGAGAATCAGGATGATACCTGCCGTCAGCAGGCCCATGGCATCACCTGCACGGGCCTCGATCATCCGCACATCCAATAAGATGCTGCCGCAGCCCGCCAGCAAAATCAGGGACAGTGGAATACCATGCTTCAGGTTTTTGACATATGCTTTCCAGAACTGTACCGTCATGCTGGCGCCTTCCCGATCCTCCGTCATCTTCAGCGTGACGCTGAACGCGGCAATCGTCGATGTCCCGATGGTGATAACAGGCAGACAGCCGATGACCCAATACAAGTTCAAAATCAAAAGATTGGTCAGCTTGATTCCGGCGGAAATGATGGGTGAGTCAATCCGCATATCATACCGGCCTCCTTTCAGCTTGATACGATAGAAATGGATGGAAAACCAGCAGCAGTATCCCATCCATCTCTATCATATAGGGGAGTTATTCCTTGACGCTGCCCAGTGTTAAGCCCTGCACAAAATATTTTTGCAGGAAGGGATACAGGCAGACAATGGGGAGCATGGTGAGGATCGTGGCCGCGGCGCGCACAGAGGTAGGCGTGACCGCCCCGGCCGCATTTTTCATGGCTTCGGCGCTGGTACCCTGATTCGTCACGGAGGACAGCAGCTTCATCAGCTCGTATTGCAGAGTCGTGTATTTATCGCTCATGCGGTTGTAGAGCATGGCGTCAAACCAGGAGTTCCACTGACCCACAGCGGAGAACAGCGCCACCGTGGCGTACACCGGCTTGCACAGGGGGGAAATAATCTTGACGAAGATCGTGGTGTATCCCGCGCCGTCGATCTGCGCGGATTCCACCAGGCTGTTGGGGATACTGTTGTTCATGTACGTCCGGATCACCAGCATATTGTAGCAGCTGATGGCGCCGGGGATCACATAGACCCAGAAGCTGTTGGTAAGACCCAGCGCTTTATAGAGCAGGAACACGGGGATCAGGCCGCCGTTGACGTACATGGTGATAACCCAGAACAGGGAGAGGGAGCGTTGGAAAACAAACTCCTTGCGGCTGATGATAAAGGCCAGCACCGCGTTGAGGAACAGGGAGAACAGTGTTCCCAGCACCGTGCGCAGCACGGAGATCTTCGCTCCCGTGAGCAGATTTTCCTTTTGGAGAACGGTGGTAAAGTTATTCAGCGTCCACATACGGGGCCAGATATGGATGCCGCCCCGCAGGGCGTCCGTGCCGTCATTGAAGGCGACGGCCAGGGTATTCAGCACAGGGTACAAGGTAATCACCACGAACAGGACCATGATGATGGTGTTGAACACGGTAAAAACCTTGTCGCTGGTAGTGGATTTAATTTTTCTTGCAGTTGCTGTGTTCGCCATAATCAAAGCCCCCTTTCTAAAACAGTCGCTCTTCGCCGGACCGCTTGGCGATCTGGTTGGCGGCGACGATGAGGATGATGCTGACTACGCTCTTGAAGATGCCGGCGGCAGTACCGATGGCGTAGTCACCCTGGCTGATGCCCCATTTCAAAACGTAAATGTCAATCGTCTGCGAGACGCTCTGTACCAGGCCGTTGCCCAGCAGGTACTGGACTTCAAAGCCGGCGTTGAGCACGTTGCCTACGTTCATGAGCAGCTGGATCATAATGATAGGCCGGATGCCGGGCAGCGTGACTGCCTTGATCCGGGACCAGCGCCCCGCGCCGTCGATCTGTGCCGCCTCATAGAGAGAGGGATCGATGGCTGTGATAGCCGCCAGATAAATAATTGCGTTCCAGCCGGTTTCTTTCCAGATATTCGCAAAAACCACAATGCCCCAGAACAGCTGCGGGTAGGCAAAGAAATTCAGCGGCTGGTCCAGAATATGTAATCCTACCAGAATCTCATTGACAATACCGCTGCCGGAGAGCATATCGTGGAGAATGCCCGTCACGATGATCCAGGAGAGGAAGTGGGGCAGATAGGAGATGGTCTGCACCACCTTTTTCCCGCTGTTGCTCTTTACTTCATTGAGCAGGATTGCGAAAGCAATCGCTGTGACAAAACAGAACGCCAGATTCAGCACGCCCATGCAGAGGGTGTTGCGCAGGGTACGGAGGAAGGTGACATCGCTGAACAGCTGTATAAATTTGTCGAAACCAACGAATTGGGAGCCAAACAGCCCGTTTTTGGGCTTATAATCCTGAAAACCGATGACCCAGCCCCCCAGGGGCAGATAGTAGAATATAAAACCGAAAACAAAGAAAACCAACGCCCAGAGGACCAGTACTTTCTGCTCCTTTACCTTCTGCCAGAAAGTCTTCTCCCGCTGGGGAGGGATGACCGCTACTGCGCTTTTTCCCGCCATAATTCACATCCTTTCCGGAAAAGCGGGCAGGCGCCTGCCCGCTTTTCCAGGTCACTTCTTACTGATCCAGGCAAGATGCTTATTCGTATTTGGCAGCCAGAGCAAGCCGGTTGTCCAGCTCGGTCTGCATCTCGGAGAGGAAGTCTTCCGGTTTAGCGGAGGCGTAGGCCTCCAGATACTCGTTCCACGCGGACTCGAAGTCGCTGGAGAGGACCACCTTGGGCAGATACTCGTGCTTGATCTCCCCCATCCGTGTCCAGGCCACGCCGCCGGGGGTTGCGGTGGTCATGTTGTTGGAGTGGGAGTACATGGGGAACCAGGGGCCGGGAATGTCGTTAACGCCCAGCATCTGGACATAGGTCTGCACACCGTAAGCGTCAAAGCACTTCTTCACATCGTCGCTGAGGGCATCATAGAACTCGCCGGGCTGGAGGTCAGGCCGGGCGGCGTTGATGCCGTCCGGGTTCATGCCGAGATAGCCGGGGAAATAAGAATAAGAACATACGTGGCTGGCCTTATAGGCGGTGTTGGCGGTATTTGCGCGCTGTTCCGGGGTCTTGTAGAACAGGCCGTCATCCCCCACCATGTAGTCCACGTCCTTCACGCCCCAGCTGCGCAGGGTGGTGACCTCCGGGGAGAGCAGATCCTCAATGAACTGAAGCGCGCCGGGAATGTCCTTGCAGCTGACCGTGATACCCAGGCCGTTGGCGCCGTTCATGATGGAGCCGCCGGTGAACCAACGGTTGTGGATGCCCTTGTCAATGGTGATGCCAAAGGGGATGTAGTTGCAGCCCTTCTGATCCAGACCGGACTGCTTGAGGGCGTCAGTGACAGTGTAACCAAAGTTCCAATACTGGTCCACCATGCCCAGCACGCGCCCAGTGGACAGCTTGGCGATGTACTCGTCATAGGTCTGGGTGAAGGATTCGGGGTCGATTATGCCCTTCTGGAACTCCTCGTTGAGCTTGGCGAAATACCGCTTGGCGGTGGGGGTGGTGTTGTAGTCCACGATCTTCATGGTATCGGTGTCCACGATGACGGAGCCGTCGTTGGGGTAGCCGTCCAGGAACTCCGGGGGATTCTCCAGGCAGAAGTACCGCCAGTCGTCGCACAGGATTGTGTAGGGGATATTGGGGGTGCCGTCGTCCATGGTGGGGTTGGCCGCCTGATAGCGCTCAATGAGGTCAAAGTACTCGTCCAGCGTCTCAAGCTTCGGATACCCGGCCCACTCCAGGACCCGGGCCTGGATCCAGAACGCCTCGTCGGGGGTGGTCGTCGTGGCAACCTCGTTGATCCGTCCGAATTGGGGGATCCAGTAGATGTGGCCGTCGTCCCGGCGGATCTGATCCCACTGCTGCTCGCTCCAGAATTCCTTGATCCTGGGATAGTCGTCCCAGTACTCGTCGATGGGGATAGGCCATACCGTGGCAGAAAATCAGACCAACCCCCCATCCGCCCTGTTCCGGAGGCGCATCCAGCAGATGCTTTTCCCAGCCGGCCAGGACTTCCCGGCATTTTGCGGCCAGATTCTGGCGGAGGGCCTTGATCTGCTTGGCGGAGACCCATTCTGACGGATCTGTCTGTGCCTCAATATAAACATATCGGACGCCGCCGTTCAGCCGCAGCTGGGTTTTGACAAAGGAGACCGTCTTTTCGTCGTGCCGGTCCTGGAGCAGGGCGAGCAGATTCTGCGCCAGATAGGCTTTTCCGTAAGCCTCATCCCGCTTCTTTCCTTCGCTGTTGCGGTGGCAGCTGGCCCGGACCTTGTGGAGCAGTTCGATAAGCTGATCGGTCATGACCGGTTTGAGCAGATACTCCATGCAGTCAAACCGAATCGCCTGACGGGCGTATTCAAAGTCGCTGTATCCGCTGAGAATGACAAAATAGGCATCCGAAAGATGATCCCGCTGAATGATCTCCAACAATTCCAGGCCGTCCATCACAGGCATCTGGATATCGGCAATGATCAGATCCACCGGATGCTTTTTGAGAAAGGTCAGCGCCTGCCGTCCGTTGGAGACAGCTCCTTCAATCGCAAATCCAAGTGCATTCCAGTCCACAAGCACAGCCAGGCCCTTGGTAATAAACGGCTCATCGTCAACCAGCAGTACTTTCAGCAATGTCTCGCTTTCCGGCATCCCGCTGCACCTCCTCCAGGGTGGTGGTTATCGTGGTTCCAATTTCTTCTTCGCTCTCTACCGTAAAATGTATGCTTCCATTTGCTGTCTTTTTCAGGCGCAGGCAGGCGTTTATCATTCCCACATGCTTGCGTCCCTTCAACATCTCAATACTGGCCTGGTTCATCTGTTCTTCCAACTGCCGCTGCTTATCTTCGGACATTCCAATGCCTGTATCCTCCACTTCCAGGAAGGTCGTTCCATCCTGCTTGTGGATGCGAACGAATATCCAACCGTGAGATTCCTTCCGCGAGACGCCGTGGACACACGCATTCTCAACAAAGGTCAGCAGAGACAATTTGGGGATCTGGAGCGTTTCGCAGTCTGGCTGCACATCAATCCGATAGGAGAACCGGTTTCCCAGCCGGTATTGCTGCAAGCGCAGATAGGCATCCACGCAGCGCAGTTCTTCACTGAGCGGAACTACATCCGCCCCCCAGTCCACATACTGCCGCTCGATATACGCCAGCATTCCAATCATCTCGGCAGTTTTCTTTTCATCCTTCAGCAGGCTTTGCATCCGGATACTCTCCAGAACATTGAAAAGGAAATGGGGATTGATCTGACTGCGCAGGGCCAAAAGTTCCGCCTGCTGGCGGGCCAGGTCGATCTCCTGCTCCCGCAGACGGCTTTTATACACTGTCTCGATCAGCAGATTGGTCCGCTGCGCCATATCGTTATACGTTCCCATCAGCATACCGATCTCATCCTGCCCCTGCACCTGCTCCAGTAATGGCATTACGCCATCGTTCGCACTTTTCACAGTCGTTGTGAGAAGCTGAAGCCGCTCGATGAAGGAGCGGTTCAAATAAGAAATGAAAACGCTGGGCAGGAGCAGATTCAAAGAAATCAGCAGAAGCAGCGGAGGCCAATTGCGATATAAGAACTGTCCCATATTGACGCTGCGGTCAACAGCGTAGATCGTCAAATCACAGTTATATAGGTCCAAAGACTTAACGTCACTGCTTTTCTGAATCAGTTCCGGAGAAATATCTTCAAAGGGCGTCCATAAATCGGCTGAATGAACATTGGAAAAGATCAACTGTCCGTTTAAGCACACATACAAGTCGGCCTCATAGTTTGCGGCCTGCAAATCTGCTTCGATCCGCGAATAGCTAATGTCTACCTTGACTACTTTCTCAATCGTATCACGGAGATAGTAGTTCATACGGCGAATCATGGAAACCTGACGGAGATTGGAATTACTGATGGTATGGCTGTCGTCATAATTTGCAAGCAGCAGACTGTCTTGGCCTGATGCGTTCAGCGCCTGATACCAACCGAGCTGGTCATCCAGCCGTCTGAAAGAGCCGCCATTTAGAATTGTGTTATTTTTTGCATATATGGTGATGGCAAATTTTCCGTCCCGCAGAGAATTGACATACAGCGAGTCTGCCAACAATTTAAGATAGTTATTATAATAGTCCAAAGGGGACTCAAAGTCGGTATTCAGGAAGTTGTTGATATATTTGTTCAGATATATGCTTCTCGCTGTGCCGGCAGCATCTTCAAAGGTGCTGGTCAGGTAATATTCTGCGGCGTTAAGTGTGTCATGCCGGATGGAGCCTTTTTGATAGTCGACCAGCATCCAAAGTACCAATGTGTCGGTAATCAGCAAAGGAAACAGAATACAGAAAATGAACAGTGCGATCAGCTTCCTGCGGATCGGCATATCGTTCAGTTTGCCTATGATCCAGCGGTTCGACGGCTCTTTTCTATGCCATTTCATCTGTTTCCTCCTCGCAACTTTTGTAAACATTATAGGACGTATGGGATTGCATTGTCAACATTCTGCGTTTCTTCGATGTTTTTCATAAAGACTTGCTTGTATAAAAAATGACTGCTGCATTTTTGCGTCCAGGCTTTAAAAGATAACCTCCGCGCTATGCGTTAATTTATTCACCTGAAGATTTCCTCCGCACTGCAACTTTTGCATTATGCTGTCTGCAGAATCTTTTTACTTTTATTGTATCGCATACTCTTCTCAGAAAAAATCCGATAAATTATAGAAAAACACCTGTCAAATTATAGAAAAACGCTGGGACACAGGTGGAGAAATTCCTGGTGTGATCCTCCCTGTGAAGTTCCTTCTTCTGCCTTAAAATCCTAAAGTTTTCCCTTCTAGGTGTCGCGTCATGAGACGGACCCCATCGCAGTAAAACGGCGTACTTCCCCCTTGGCGGAAAGTACGCCGTTTCAAAATG
>OFFH01000780.1_pt1 | contig 19829 bp, 28 predicted proteins | sample 1521341 | NCBI WGS metagenome assembly OFFH01 (sample SAMEA3504108, study PRJEB24116) | mouse gut metagenome | biome: mouse gut; feature: mouse-associated habitat; material: faeces | place: Denmark | collected 2011 | reverse complement strand
CACCCAAATATAACAGCCTTTGGCTGGTATATCCGTTTTAGGGGCTTTTGAGGGCCGCCGCAATCTGCTGGGCCATCTGCCCCATCACGGCAAGCTCTTGAGATGCCTTTGCCTCCCGCAGAGCCGCCGCCCGGTTGCTGTCATTCCTCCGCCAAGTAAAGGCCTTTTGCCGGACAGGACGGACCAGCTCCGCCCAGTAGTGGCATTGGTCACCTGTGATGTACTTTTTCTTAAAACTGAGGTTGATGTACTGGAGCATGGTGTCGCACTTCACAATCACCCGGTCAAGGTCTTTTAGCCGCTCCTCATACTCAGTTTCAAAGAAACGGCCATCTGCTGAGATGCACAGCTCCAGGATGTCATTGGCGCAGTTGGCCAGCCGGTCACACAGCCGGAACGTCTGACTTTTGGGAAAGTGGGGCTTGCCGTCATCCTTGAGCTTTTCGTAAAGCACCCGCTCCACAAGCTGGCCGTTCTCCATGACGTAGCCCTGGACCCTCTTGTATTCCGCCTCTTTGGCCTTGACCCGCTGATTGGTGTACTCCACCAGGTCCAGCGCCAGAGGGATGATGTCATAGTTTGGCATGGCTAAAACTCCACTCTTTGATAGGTTTCATTCCACACGCCGGTCACCACAAGTCCCACCAGGGAGGCAAAGGTCACCGTGAAAGAGTTGCCGGTGATATTGGTGCCATATTTCAGCTCCAGGACGGCCAAGCGGGCGTCGATGCCCCCCACCGTATTCTGGAGCTCTGGGTGAACATCGGCGGCCACGTCATGGGCCTCCACGGCGTCTGTGATGGCCTGCCGGATGCCCTCATGGGCAGCGGGGTCCATGTTGTGGTCAGAAATGGCTTTCTCCAGGTCCTCCCGGCTCACCACGTCCAGGGCCGGAATGATGGTAAACTCCAGCACGGAGGCGTCCACCACCACAATGTGCATGACCATAGTGAGCCGCCCGTCCACGCCGGTGGAGATGGCTACCTTTTCCGTGTCCGGGGTATTGCAGATGGCGATGAGCTCTCCGTCCTCACTGAAAAGGCCCATCTCACGGCAGACAAAATTGCCCACGCTGTCATCAATAACGATTTTGACATCCAGCATATTGGGCACGGTGGGGTTTTGCACGGCAGACACAATAGGCCCCCGCCACAGCTCCCCCACCAGCTCTGTTTGTTCCACCGTGGGCACATAATAACCCCCGCCACCGTCACCGGCGGCGGCCTGGGTGATTTTCAGCTTGGTGCCCGCCAGGATGCAGGCGTTGATGCGGGCGGCCCCCAGAGTGGTGATTTTCGTGCCGTATCGTTTCTCTTGCTCAGGCATTTTCTTGGTCCTCCTTGTATGGGTAGATTTCAAGGGTGGCGTGATACTCCAGCGGTCCGGCCATCTTGATGCCGCCAATACTTTCCAGCTCATTGACCAGCATGGGCCACACGTCCATATAGACGGACCGCTCTGTCATGGCCCCTATTTGAACGGTGCCCTCTGATTGCACGAAGGACACCAGGAGCATCCACATATTGGAGGGGCGGACCGCCAGCAGCAGGTCCCTGACTTCCTCCGCTATGCGGGCGGCGTCCGGCAGAATGGTATAGTCAAGCTGGATGTGGATGGAGTAGTCAACGATGGCCACCTCATAGCCCTGGGGCCCGCACAGGCCTTGGAGCCAGTTTTTGAGCCAGGGAACGGTGTAGGGCAGCTCACGGTTCCACATCGCTTTGACACGGGCCTTGCGGACTGCCAGGGTGTCCGTATCCTTGGGGCGGATTTTCAGCTCCTGCTCCCACACAGACACCCCCCGCTCATCGGCGTCATCCAGGAATTGATTGGCCATCACCCGGTCAAGGCCGTCCCATGCAAGGGAGATTTCCGGCTCGTTGGCATCGTTGATGGCCTTAAATTCCGTAACATCCCGCAGTATGGGGGGCAGGTAGTTGATGAGTTCCCTATCCACTCACAGCCCCCCTCACCGGGATGCTGTCCGGGTCCAGCACCATGTTTTCCTCTTTCCCGTTGATTTTCGTGCCGCCAATGTCCATGACCATTGTGGGATAGGCGGACAAAATACGGCTTTCAATCTGGGAAATGCGCACGGTCAAAAATTCGGAGCTGGACCATTGCCCGGTCAGCTCCGCAAAATAGGTGTCCAATGTGCCGGTCACGTAGCTCCGCACGGCATCCCAGTCCCAGCCGGGGGCGTAGGTCAGATTGAGCGTGACGTTGACAGGCTCCGGGGTCACGCCGGTCACATGGACCACATGGCCGATGGGGGCAAGCCCCAGGCCCTCCCCGGCGTTCTCCGTGGGGTCCACCGCTGTCTGCACCTCATCAATGAGGGTGTCGGTGGGGACGGTGTTGTTGGCGGCCAGCAGGACCAGCTTGACGGTGCCTCCAATGGTCAGCAGCTTGTCCTTGGCCGCAGTATATACGGCGGTCAGCCAGGCCGCCACAGCGGGCTCCAGGGCCCCCACAGAGGCCTCCAGCCAGGCTGTGACCTCATCGCCGGGGATGAGGGTGCTGGGCCTCAGCCCCTCATTCCAGACGGGGTGGACCTTGAGGGCGGCCACGCCGGGCATGGCAAGCACCTTTTCCTTGTAGTCCGCCTGGTTGCCGCCAAATGCCTGAGATTGAAAGCTGTCCAGGACCCGTTGACGGAAAACCTCCGTTTCCTCATCGTCCTCACCGGGCACCAGCAGCTCCACCAGCTCCGCACGGGTCAGCCCGTTCACATACTCCACAGGGATGAGCTGCCCGGTGTAGCCGTTGCCCAAAGCCCCGGCCTTTTCGCAGGTGACAGCGTGGCTCTTGGCGTCCTCTGTGTCAGCCTCCTCCATTCTGGCAGTCACCACAAAGTTGATGTCCTCGCAAGAGAAACGAGTGCCCACCGGCACCTCAATGTTGCACTCCGCCCGGAACACGGCGGGGCTGGCTGGCTTGGGGGCCATGTTGCGGTCAGAGGCCCGCTTGATGAGGTATTCCCTGGGGGCGGTCAGCAGGTACGTGGCCTTAAAAACGAAGTCAAGCCCGATATAGAGCTGGGCCAGCTCCGCCATAGAGGGGGCCACGCCGTTGAACACCATGGAGCCCTCCCGCTTGTCCATGCCGTTTGGCACGTTGGCAAGAGCGCTCTTGACCAGCGCCTCATAGGTGTGCTGTTCAAACATCTACACCTCAACCTCCTTTGAAAAGTCTATCTCACCATAGATGGTGTAGACGGTGAAGTTGGCCAGGACCGTTTTTCTGCCCGTTTCAAAGCTCCAGTTGCCCACGCCGGTGATGCGGTCATCCTGCTCCAGCGCCTCAGTTATCCGGCGTTTCATTTCGCTCATGGCGTAGTCTTTCGGCTTGCCTATAAGGTCGGAAAATTCGGAGCCATAATTGCGGGAATAGATGGGGTAGGCGTAGCGCTCCACGTTCAAAATGAGGTAGATGGCTTGGTACAGTGCCTCCCGCTTGTCCGTCATGCCGCTCACCCGTTTGCGGTCAATGTCCAGCTTGTGGGTGTATCCGGGCTGTTCCCCCATGACAAAAGTGATGAGGTCCAGGTCATCCCCTGTGGTGGGTAAAGTGGCCATTATTCTCTCGCCTCCCATCTGTCTAAAACAATGTACTTTTGCCCGCCGTCACAGCGCAGCAGGATGACCTTTTCCCCCGCCTTGAGGGCATTGTGGACCCGCCACTTTTTCCGGCCCTGGTATTTGTGCTTGTGGGCCGCAAAGGCGGCATCCCCGGAGCCGCCGCTTTCGTCCTCCGTGTAGTGCGGCCCCAGGCTTTTGCCCGTGCCCTCAATGGTGGACAGCTCCACATTGAAGTCCCGCACGTTGTCCGTGAGGATGAGCTGGGGGTCCGTCAGGGTCTTTTTTTGGTCCACCATGATTTTGAGCGGAGAGGCGGAGGTCACGGTCCCGTAGCACACGGCCACAGGAGCCTCCGCCCGCACGGCCTCCACGGCGGCCTGCTTGACCGCCTTGACCAGCTCATTGATGTCAAGCGACAAATGTACCACCCCGCATTTTTAAGTCCATAAGGTGCACGCTCTCCTTGAAAGTGTGCTTGACCTGTTCCACCATGAGGTAGTTGGAGAGGTTGATGTCCCCCAGGCCCAGGGTCACCACCAGCAGCGTGCCCGCCCGGACCCGCACATCCCCCAAAACGTCCTGGAGCTTGAGCGTCCGGGTCTTGGTGTTGTAGAGGTCCAGCAGGGCGTCCGCCATAGCCTTTGCGTTGGCGGTGCTGTCAATTTTCTCATAATATTGCAGGACACCCCACTGGTTGATGTGGGAGCCGTCCTGGGCAATGTAGATTTCTCGCTTGCCGGTGTCCTTGTTCTCATAGGACAGCTTGATTTTGTCATAGGTCTGGGAGGCGATGGAGCTTTTATAGTCATAATCACCGGCGGTTTCATCGTCAATGACCATGCCCAGTTTCATGCTCCCCAGCGCCTTGAGGGTCAGCTTTCCGGCGTCATCGAAAAGCACATACATCTTGCCGGTGGCCTTGAGGGTTTCGTCCAGGGCGTTTTGGATGATGTCAAAGAGGGTTTGGTTGTCCTCCACCCGGCTTGCAATCTTGTGGCCGGTGCCCTCCAGACTTCCAAGGTTGAGCTGGAAGTCATCCGCCACCATCTGGATGACCTCCGTGGCGGTTTTGTCGGTGTAGACGTATGTGTCCTTATTCTTGAGGTAATAGAGCTGGTCATAGGCGGTGACCTTGATGACCTTGGGGTTGCTGCCCTTGCGGGATTTCTCAAAGACAAAGCCATAGAAAACAGGGGAGCCGTCCACGGAAAAACGGCAGGGGTCCCCCTCTTGAAAGCTCAGGCCGTCCGTCTTTACCACCTCAAAGGATAGTTTGCCGGGCTGTCCCTGGCGCTCCCATTCTATGGTCACGTCCTCCACCACGGCAGGAAACATCACCGTCCCGTTGTGCTGGATAATCAGCTCATAGGTCATGGGATGGTGAGCACCTGCCCCGGATAGATTAAATTGGGATTGCTGATTTTGTCCGTGTTTGCGCTGGCAATCTTTGAGTATTCGGCCCCCTTGCCGTAATACTTGGCGGCGATGGCCCACAGACTGTCACCGGCCTTGACCGTGTAGGTCTTGGCGGTGGGAGCCGTGCTGGCGTCCCGCTCTTTTTCCACCGTCACCGTGGCCGCCTGGCCGCTTTCGGCAGGCTGTTCCACGGTGGCGGTCTTGGTCCCGTAGGGCCTCCATTGCTTGAGGTTGACATCCACGGCCACGTCCAGGCCCTTGGTGGCGTCCTCCACGATGTTGTAGTCCTCCACGCTCACCCTCATGTTGGTGTCGTAGAGGGTCCGCCCGTCCGGGGAGCACCGCACAAGGATGAATTGGGTGGGCTCCTTGGAGGTCTTGAGCCGTTCCAAGGTCCCCAGGTAGTAGTCCGGGGACCTGCCGGTCAGCATGGGGAAAACAAACGGCACCACAATCTCCGTGAGGCCCGGCGTGCGCAGGAAATTGATTTCACCCTCATTGAGTAGGATGAGGGTTTTGTTTTTGTTCTTGATTTTCACAGTCAGCTTGGCCGGGGTGGGCATTTGCACCCCGGCCAGATAGCAGGCATAGCTCATGCGTGCACCCCCTCAGCGGCGGTGACCAGGGCCTCAGTAAAGCCGTCTGTCAGCTCCCGGATGACGCCATCCAGGTCTGCACCGCCGTCAATTTTGTTGGTCATCCCTGTCATATCAATTTTGACCTCCGCCGTTGTAAAGCGGTTGATGGCGTCACGCTCTGCGATGTCCCGCAGGTATTCCAGTTCCTCACCGCTCATCTCCAGGGACTTGGCCATGCTGCCAGTATTGTCGGAAATATCCCCCACGCCTTTACTCAGTTCATCATAGGGGACATATCCAGCTCCGCCCCCGCCAAGGTCATCTCCCATATTACTGGGGTCGGTGCTAAAACCGCTGAACAGACCGCCAACAGTGTCCTCAATGCCCTGGCCAAAGTTGTTACCGGCGGCCCAGGCGTCCCCGTATTCAATCCGCTGGATTTGATAATCGGAGGCGTCCAGCTTTTGCATCACCTCAACCTGTTCCCCCACGATTTCCTCCACCTTTGTGGCCACAGTATTGCGAAAACCGGCCACAGCGCCGGACATATCGGTGCCCAGCACAGTATCAATGAGGGATGCAGCGCTCTGAACGACACCCAGAATAAAGTCAAACATCCCCGCAAACAGGTTGATGATTGCCCCCACGGGGTCGTTGAACACGTTTGCAAAGAAGTTGGCGAAAGTGGCAATCAGGTTGTAAATTTCCACGCCGATGCTGATAACGAAATTGACCACACCCAGAATAAGGTTGAGGATAAAAGCCCCCGCCACGGCAAAGGCCCCGCAGATAATCCCGGTAGCGGACAGGGATGTCCCCGCAAAATGGTTGACCGCCGCCACAGCCGCATAGAATACAGCGATAAGGGCAATGACAGCTATGACAATCCAGGTGATGGGGCATGCCATCAGAGCGGAATTAAATGTAAACACCGCAGCGGAGGCCGCCGCTGTGTTGCCTGTCAAGATGCCAAAACCGATGGAAAGAAAATTCACCACCGCATGATAGGCTGCCGCCACTCCGGCTGCAATCCCTTGAGCGATTGTCACGCCCTCAGTAGCGGCCCAGTAAAGCCCCATCGCTACGGCGGCTCCCGTAACAATGGGAGCTATCCAGCTCCAGTTATCTGCAATAAAGGTGGCCCCGTTTATCAAAAGGGCAATGACAGCTCCAGCCACGGCGGCCAGCACCCCGAAAGCAGTAATAGCACCGTTAGAGAAAGTCTGCAAGGCCTTACTGTTTGCGAAATGGTTTACTTTGGAAAGAACGGGGTCCAGGGCCGTGAGCGCCCGGTTTTGCATGGAGGTCCATATCTGCCCCCAGGTCATGGGCATACTCTCAAATTTGGCGTTGGTTTCGTCCGCCGCCGCAAAAAGGGCGTTTTTGACAACCTCAGCGGTAACAGCACCCTCCTGTGCGTATTGCTTGATGCTGCCCTCAGCGATGCCCATATAGCTCTCAATAGCCCTGGCAATTCCGGGGGCGTTCTCCAGAATGGAGTTTAGCTCCTCGCCCCGCAGGGCCCCGGCGGCCATAGCCTGGGTGAGCTGGAGCATGGCGGCGCTCTGGCCTTGTGCGCTGGCCCCGCCGATGACAAACTGCTTATTGACCTGTTCCATAAAGGCGATGAGTTCATCATTGCCGGAAAAGGCCGCCCCGGCGTTGGCCCCCATGCTGGCAATGGCGCTGGCAGTGTCCAAGTAGGCCGCACGGGAGCGCTGGGCGGAGGCCATGATTTTGGCCTCCAGGGCCTCCACGCTGCCGCCATCGTCCACAGTGACATTGATGCCCATGTTCTGTACCCCGGCAGTTTTTTCCATTATTCCGTCCGCAACGCTGGCGGCCTGGCTGTCATCCGCAATGAGAGAAAGCCGAGCCCGTGTGCTGGACATTTGGTCGGACAGGTCTATGGCCTTTTTCACACCCGTAGCTATGCCAAACGCTGACACTAATTTTTTCACAGAGCTTAACATTCCGTTAGCTGCTGCTGTCCCTGTTTGAATATTTTGGTTAAGCCGTTCCTCCATTTCGGTGGCCTCTCCGTATCCATTAGTCAACCGCTCCGCAAGCGCAATTTGCTCACTCAATGATGCACTGGCGGCCTCAAAATTTTTGATATGCACAGCCTCATCGCAAGACTGCTGCATGGCAATAAAACTGCCGTTGAGAGTTTGCATATTTTTGATAATGTGCTTGAGCACAATGCTCATGCCATCATTAAGTGCCATTTGTGATTTAATCGTTGCCACAGTTCCACCTCCCTCCGGGCGTAAAAGTGCCGCCCTCCCCGCTTTGTGGGAGGGCGGCTATAGTTCTGAGCTTGTCTAAAACATGGACTTAACAAATTTTTTGTACATTTTTTCGTCCACCTCAAGCAAGCTGTTTTTCCCGTCCTTAAAGCGAACGGCAAGGGTAACAATGCTTTTATTTTTTGCGGACAGGCCCGCCAGCATACCAACAGGCCCCAGTAGAGCAACGCCAACAGCCCCACGGGCCACGCCGCTGGCGGCGCTCTTGCGGGTGTCCTCCGTAATGACATCATAGGAGTCCACCTCAAACTTGTTTAACGATATAAAGGTTTTGAAATCAATGCAAATTTGTACAATCCCGGCCACACCAGTCACAGGTTTCCCCATATAGTCACCAGCAATGACCCTGTTTTTTGCACCCATAATGGCATACCTCCTTGGCGGTGATACTACCATTTTAGGCTAATATGGTTCACGTTGTCAAGTATCAGAGCCCAAAAGATGTTATAACTTCACTTGCGCCTCCCGCCGAAAATATGGTATGCTCTCAGCAGGAGGTGATTACAATGGATTTTGGATTTTCCCAGGTTGAAATTATTTACATCTATGGGGAGTGCAAAAAGCAATTAAAAGCTCTGAACGATGCCAGGGCCGCCGGTGTCAGCAGCGGCCATAGCACAGAGAAGATGCTCCGCTCAATCATTCAGAAGATGGAGCGTTGCTGTCCGGCTCTCCAGCATCTGCCTGATTGAAGATATCATACTTTTGGGCCATTTCCTCAGCCCACTCCGCCATAGATACAATTCTTGGCCGTAGCCCCTGCACAAGAGCGGCCAGCTCTTTGGGCGTTCCGTAAATGCGTACTTCCATACTGTCACCGTTTTCCCTTCTTGCGGGCCTTTGCTTTCAGCTCCGCCTCTTTTTTCTTTTCGGCCTCAATGCGGGTCTTGATGGAGGCAATGACAAAGGCCCGCTCTTTCACAGGCAAGTTCATGAATTTGGACGGTTCCCAGCCAAACTTTTGCAGACAGAAATGGGCAAAGTTGGCCTCCGGGTCACCGTCCAAAATCAGTTTTTTGCCTCGTCCACCAGCTCATCCTCAGCCTTAAAGCCGTTTGTCTCAAAGACCGCCGTGATGTAGTCATCAAACTCACCGCCGATGAGCATAGCGCCCACCAGGTCCTCCGGCTTGGTCACGCCCCAGCTATCCTGGAGGGCGGCGTCCTTGAGGTCCGGGAACACGGTGCACGCCGCCGCCACCTTGGCCTGGAAAGCATAGGTGTCAAGCTGCTGGGTGTACTGGCCCTTTTTGCCAATCACGGGGACCTGCCGGATGCAGGAGGAGCGGATTTTGGCATACTCATCGGCGGAGATGCAGCGGATTTCCCACTCCACCGGCTTGCCGTCCTCCCCCACAAAGCGGGGGGAGGGGGCAAAACTGGCGTTTTTGATTTCCGCCACATTGGGGCGCATAAATGCGGACAGGCTCTTACTCATGGTGTTTTCCTCCTTGTAGTCATGCCGCCCTATCACATATAGGACGGGTTGGTGTATTTCTCAGGACGGCTAAAGCTATCGCAAAAACCCTCAATGGACTGTTCGATGAAGTCACCCTCAGCGTTGAACATAGACAGCAGCACGTCCCCGTCCAGCACGCAATCATTATAGATTTTCGTGCTCCGGCCCACGCTGCTGGCCTGGTCATCGTTGGAGGTCTGGATGGTGAAAGTGGGCATCACGCCGGTGCGGATAAACCGTTCAATCACGTCATCGAAAATCTCTGTGCACTTGTAGATGGTCATGGAAAAGGCCAGGACCACCGTGTCAGCCTTGTGGCCGATGACGATATTGCCCAGCCGGGGGACCTCTTTGGTGTTGACCTGGGCCTTGCCCTCAAAGTCCTTGGCCATCAGCATGGAGTAGCGTCTGCCGTCAATCGTGACAAAGCACTCCGCACGGTGGGCGCTTACGGCGTCCTTTGCGTTCATCATAGCTCCGTCAGGCATTTAGTTCTCCTCCTTTACTGGATAATCACGCTCATGTAGAGCTGGGCCATGGCGTTGATGATGTTGAGGCCGTTGACGGTGACCAGCACGGCCTTTTTCTTGTCACCCTGCTCACAGCTCACGGTGTCCGGGTCGAAGTTCTCCACCGCCCGGATGTCCTCAAGCTGCTTGATGTAGTGGGTGATGTCACCCCACAGGGCGGACCGCCCAGAGGCATCATTGGGCACGGTGCCCAGGTAGCGCTCATTGAACAGCACCGCCACGTCATTGGCGATTTGGTCACACACCCGCATGGTCTGATTGCTCTGGAAAACCTCCCCCTTGGTATCGGAGAGGGTCAGCAGGGTGTTGATGTCCTCCAGGACACGGGTGAGGCCATTGACGTTGTGGAACATGAATTTGCCCGCCTTGAGGGCCGCCGTGAGCTCCGCCTGCTTATAGTCCGTGTCCAGGGTAAGCTCCCCGTCATACTTGGCATTGGTCAGGGACTTGTTGACGGCCACACCAGCGTGGGCCCCGGTGGCCCAGTAGACCACGGCGTGCTCATCCACGTCCATGGAGGGGTGGGTGGCGCTGTTCCACACGCCGATGACGCCCTCATAGTCCACCGTGGAGGGTTTCCACGCAATGAGCTGGAATTTTGCACCCACCTCATCCCGGACCCGCTGGCAGTAGGCGGCGTAGAGCTTGACGATGATGGGGTCAGCCGCCGGGCAGCACATGGCGTTAAAGGCATAGGCCTCAATCTTGTCCAGGAAAGCCTGGTGACTGTCCCCGGTGATGTTCGCCACGTCCTCCCCGCCGGTCAGGGGAGCCCCCGCCGTGGCCTCCAGGGTGAGGTCCTTTTTGAAGTCCACATAGTCATTGCCGGTCAGCTCCTCCGCCGTGGTCACGGTCTGGAGGTCCACCTGGATGCCGTCCAGATAGGTGCCAACGTCAAAGGCGTCCGGGTCATCCACGTTGACCGCAATGACAATGGAGAGGTCATTGCCCCGGATGCCGGGGTACTTGGCGGTGGCCAGCGCACAGGCGGCCTTTTTAGCTCCCAGCCCCAGCCGGTAGCAGTAGACGGTGGTGGCGTGCAGGAAAATCTCCCGCAGGGCCAGCATCTTGGGGTGGTCGTAGGAGTAGCCGAAAATGGCCTTGCTGTTTTTCTGAAATTCCCCGGAGGTAACAGCGAAAACCTCATTTTCCGGGCCCCAGCTCAGGACAAAGGGGGCCGCCGCATATCCACGGTCGGACAGCGTGGCGGAGGCCTTTGCAACGCTGGAAAAGTTGATATAGCTGCCCGGCAGGACCTTGTTCTGGACCAGCCAGGTGCCGCCTCCCAGTGCCATTATTTCACCGCTCCTTTCATGAATTTGTCGATGAGTGCATCCACCTCAGCCAAGGTGTAGGTCTTGCCGCTCTCCAGCAGGACGCTCACCAGGTCCCGCCGGTTGGCATAGCGCTGGGAGCTCATGACCTGCTCCCTGGTGTAGACGGCCTCCGGCACGGTCTTGGCCGGAGCCGCCGCAGTTTCATTTTTCGCCATAGGGTCATCCCTCCTGTTCGATTTTTAGGGTTTCCATCATGATGTGCTCCTGGGGAACACGGACAAAATGGTCATAGGTGACAAGCACATGGAGCACCCCGCCGGTGACGGTCCACTCGCAGCTTGTGGCGTGCACCACGTCCCCCTCCGGGGTGGTGATGCTCCCCAGGACCGCCGTGAGCCGGTCCGCCACAGTGTAGCACTCTGCATTGTCCCGCTTGGGATAATAAATCACGTCCAGCGTAGGGCTCCGCCGGTAGCGGGGCCCCACCTCCTGGGCATGGCTGGCGGCAGGCATCGTGATGTTGAAGTCACCAGGCTTGACGCCCTGCTTGACCTCACCGCCGTGGACCTGCATGGGGGCAGGAAAAGCGGCGTGGACCGCAAGGCTCACGCCGTCAAAAATGCTGTTAAAACTGATTTCAGACACGGAACACCTCCCGCAAAAGCGCCTCCAGCTTTTTCTCAATGAGCGCCGGGGCCAGCGCCCTCAAGTCCTGCTCTGACAGGGTGAGGAAATACTGCCCGGCCACCCAGCCCTTGCCGCCGGGCGTGCGGTGGCCAAACTCCACATAGCTGGCATAATGGACGGGGTTGATGACTTCCACCAAGTAGTTGCTGCCCTGCTTTTTGATGGGCAGGGCCTGGGCGTAGGTTTCGGCGTTGCTGTCCCCACCACGACTGGCGGCCTCCTGCTCCGTCCGGGCCGTCCAGCCCCGGCGCAGGGTGCCGCCCATTTTGCCGGTGCGGTTGATGCGTTTGGTGTAGACATCGCCCTTTTTGTGGTGCTTGCCGTCCCGCTTGGCCGTCACTTTGACCTCTGTCTTGTAGTTGCCCACGGGGGTCCGGGGTATTACCAGGGCCAGCAGGCGGGCCGCCAGCACTTTGGACACGTCCCCGCAGAATTTCTCCAGGTCAGCGCTTTGGAGCCGGTCCAGGTTTTCCCGGAGCTTTTGGAGCTGCCTATAATCGCAGTTGCCCCATCTGGCCATTAGGCCCACCCCTCCCACAGCTCAAGCGGCACCTCCTGGTGGACGGTGTAGACCGCCGGGGTGCCGCTCCGCTCATAGTCACGGGTGACCTTGTTCTGTGTCACGGTGATTTTTGACCCCTCCGGGATGTCCACGGAGGGGTCAATGTAGAGCGTAACGGTTTGGACTGTCTTGGCGGCCTCCTCAGAGGGCTCCGTGGCGGTGACAGTCTTGTACCTGATAGGGGGCATTGTCACCTTGGCAACGCCGATCAGCGCCCCGCCATTCTCGTACATGAGGTAATCAATATGGCCGTTCGGATAAATCATCTTCTATTCCTCCTTACGCCGCCAGCGCCGTCTCCATGTAGGAAACGTCGTATTCCAGGATGAAGTCGATTTCCTGCGCGGGTACGGGCGGCGCGTTGTAGATGTGCAGCGTGATAATGCCGTCCAGCAGGCTTGTCAGCGGGTTTTCCTCCGCCAGCATTTCCGCCCTCGCCCCGTAGAGGTAGCCGCCGCCGGTCAGCCCGCCCAGCCAGATATTGCAGGTCTGCAAGATGCTGTCCCGCAGGGCCGGTGTCATGGGCTTGTCCAGCTTGGACCAGAACGTGCGAATAAGGGTGTTCCCGATGAAGTCAAACATACGGGACACGGGGATGAACTGGTCCTTCACGTCCGTGTTGCCGGGATAGCACGCTGTGTAGTTGCCCTTTGCCACCCAGCCGGAATCCAGGAAGTTGACCGCCGTAACGACGCCCCAGCTCCCCGCGATAAGGTCCACCTGGTTCCACGTCAGGTTGACCGGCGTTCCGTCCTCCAGCACGCAGGCGTCCATTTTCAGGTTTTTGTTGGACGGGGATTCGTAGGGGATGCCCCGGTTTCCGGCGTCCACCGTCGCCATCAGGCCGCAGAGCTGGGTAGACAGGTGGAAACGGTAGTCTCCGAGCTGCACCATGGGCCAGCAAATGATTTGGTCCACGTCCACAAAGTTGTTTTTGTTCTTGTAGCCGGAGAGCTGGGAGTATTCTGTCACGCCGTCCTCGCCGCTGTCCGCGTCGATAACGGCCTTGCCCTTGAACAGCCCATTGATAGCCGCCGCCTTGGTCGCCATCACAGCGGCCACGACGGTATTGTGGGACCAGCCGGGGGCGGCGATCAGGTCCGGGACCACGCCCACCGCTGTCAGGCAGGTATCCACCTGGGCCACGCCGTCCACCACATCGGCCACCGTAGCCGCCTTGGGGTCCGCCGCGCTGTAGGCAACGCTCACCGTCTCCGCGTTATAGGCGCTGCCGTCCTCCAGCAGCTCCACGATACAAACGTAGGTATCCGTGTTGTCCCGGTCGTAAAGGATGCTGTAGTCAGTGTCCCGCTCCAGCTCCCGCGCCGCCGCCGCCTCGCCTGCACCCTCTGTCACGCTGACCTTGATGGTGTCCGCAATCGCGTCCACGGAAACGGAAATCTTGTGATCGGCCACGCTGTAGTCCGCCGCCGCCTCTTCCCGCTTCATGCTGGCCGGGTCGCTGATGTTGCAGAAAATGACCGGCTGCGCTCCGAAAAGCTGAAGGTGGGAGTACATGAACTCGCACAGGGTATAGCTCTTCCAGTCATAGGAAAAGCCCAGCTTCTCCACCGCCTCGTCCCAGCTCGTCACCAGCACGGGGACGTTGGACTTGGCAGGCTTCGCCGCAGACTGCACCGGCGCGGTCCCCACCACAAAGGGGATGCCCACCGTTGCCACCTTTGGCGTCTGGACGGACGTAGCCTGCTCGAAAATATGTACGCCGAGTTTCGCCATCGTTACTTACCTTCCTTTCCCGCCAGCTTTTTGTAGTTGGCATACAGCGCGTTGCCGGGGGTCTTGACCTTGATACGGGCCTCCGGCAGCGCGTCGCCGGAAACGATAAGGGTCTTGACCAGCGGGTACGCCTTGATAGCCTCCGCCGCCTGTTTCAGCGCGTTCGCCCGCGTACCCCGGTAGATGGTCCCGGTCTGGATGTGCTTCTTGATGTTGGGGCCGATGTAAATGTAAAAGCCGGAGGGACACGTCCCCGCCCGGCTCTTCTTCTCGTTCCCCGTGTTGTCCGGCCCTGTCACGGGCGCGTTGGTTTCTTTCTTCGCCATGTGCGCTCAAATCCTTTCCTTTCAGATTCTTGGGTCCGTCTTTGGGTAGCTGTCTTGCAGATGCCTTACAGCCTTGTCGTCCGGCAACCAGCCGTGCGCCACCCGCGCCGCCTCGATTCTTGTTACCGGCGGCAGCTTCCAGGCCGTCACCATTTCCCCCAGGTAGAACGGCGCGGTTCCCCGTTCTCCTGTCTCCGGGTAGACCATTTGGCTGATACCTTCCTTTAGGTCCAGCTCAAAGACCCCGTTCAGCGTCGGGTACATCAGCAGCGCAATACGCATTTCCTCCATGATATTCAGCAGCGCAAGCCCGCCCTCTTCCTCGTCCGGGTGATACACACAGAACACAGACCGGATAATGGCGGAGCTTTGCAGCTCTAACCTGGATTCCCGGCCCGTTCCCTTGTTGGCGTTCTTTAGCCCGTCCTCTCCCGTCACCGCCTGGTGGAGAATGAAGGGGGCCTTTTTCTCGAACGATGTCATATCCGGCAAGCGCGCCAGATGTACCACCGCCGCCCTGCGGGGCGGCTCCCGATCGTCCTGCTTTTGCCGCTTGACCGGAAAAAGCAGACCCTTCACCGTCTCTGTGGTAAAGTCTTTCAGCGCGTACAGCAGGCCCACTTTGGTTTCATTCTCTAATGTCACTTTCTGCATATCGTCGTCGCAGCCTCCATATCCTTCGCTTCGGCCTGCGGCCAAAGCTCACTCATTCCGGCGCTCCGCCTCTCCCCACGCAACCCGCTTCGCTGGGTTTCGCCGGGGACCCCTCGTGTTACCTCCAGCCCGTCAGGATTCGGTACACCGCTTTGTCCAGCTCCGTTTCAAACGTCCTATAGGCACTTTCGGTCAATCGCTGCGCTACTTGCTGGTTGCCTACCATCTGCGCCACAGAGGACCCCATAATTTCCCGGATAGCGTCGCTGCCCTCGCTGGTGCTTCCGCCGGTCCGCTCAAAGATTCCGATATGCCCGGACTTCATCTGCGCCACAAAGGCGTCCATGAACTGCGTCGGGCCGGTGTCCTGGAACTGGTGGCCCCGTGCGGCCACTCCCTGGTACTGCATGGTCCACGCGCCCTTTACCATGACCGGCTTCTTCCCCGCCGCGATGTCCTGCGTCGGAACTTTGGGGTATGCGCCGCCGAAACGGTACAGCGGTATCTTCCGCCCGGAGAAGGTGACGGTGGCCTGCACGCCGTTCTGGTAGCTGTATCGGACCCGCACGTTTTTCTCTGCGCGGATTCCCGCGTCCGTGATGTCGTACTTCTCCCGGATGGCCTGGTTGCTCTCCCGCCGCAGCCTGTCAACGGTCCGGCTCATGGAGGCTTTCATAGCCTTGTCCACGCCGCCCTGGATACCGGCCAGCAGCGCCTTTGCCCGCTCGATAGCCGCCTGCCCTGCCGCCTCGTTGACCGTGACGGTGACAGACCCGGTGATTGCGTTGGTCCTTGCTTCCGTGTTCATTCGTCCACTTCCTCCAGCTTCAACCGGAACATTCCCATTTCCGTCCCCGATTCCGCCACGCGGTATTTGTGGAAGAACGTGCCGCCCTCTTCGTCGTTCATGGACAGCATGGACCCCTGCTCCGGCTTCACGCCGTTCAGGTCCTTCTCCGCGACGTAAAGGATGATGGTCCGCTTATACAGACCTTGGCCGAAATCGTGCTGCATCTGCACCACGGAGGACCGCTTGCCCTCCTTCGGCCCGCTCTCTATCACGGTGATGTCCTCATATTCCACGCCGTCATAGCGGATTGTCCGCACCTCTCCGTGTTCGTCCGGGTTCAGAAACGCGGCGTGAATATCTGCCGCCGCGCATTGCTTGAACGTAGGCGGGGACCCTTCCGGTTCCCCGCCTATGCCGTAGTCGAACAGGATTTTCATTTTCCGATCTGCTCCTTGACCCGCTTGTAGAGCTTCGCCTCCGCCGTTCCCGGCGTATCAAGCCGCTTGCGCATGGCGGGAAACCACGCCGTGGAGACGATAAGCCCCCGCGCCTCCGGGTGTTCCCTGATGAAGTCCCGCAGCGCGTCGGGGATTCCCCCCTGGAAGGTGGTGTACTGCCGCGCCACGCCCCGCATGGTCGGCCCGCAGTATACACACGGATTCTGGATTCCCGCAAGGATGTCCCGCTCCGGCGTCTCTTTGGCAGGGGCGGTGCCCTCTTCCTGCTCCGCCATCTCCTGGGTGGTGGTGGCCTCCCCAGCCTGCTCCGCTGTCTCCTGGGTGGTGGTGGCCTCCCCGGCCTGCTCCGCTGTCTCCTGGGTGGCGGTGGCGTCCTCGGTCCGCTCCGCCGTCTCCTGGGCAGGGGCGGTGTTCTTCTTATCTGTTTTCTTACCTCTCGCCATTTCCATTCCCTCCATCAGCACACGGTAGCAACCAGCCAGCTATCCACCTTGTCGGGGATGGGCAGGGGCCGGGCGTCGAGCTGGAGGATGCGCCGCTCCGGGTTGTGGTCGATGTAGGAGTGCATCAGGCGGGAGGTCTGCGCGGTCACAAGCTGCTTGCTCTCGTCATAGTAGCTGCACGCGCCGTAGGCCATGATGAAACTCGCCGCCGAGGAAATCAGGATAATCATGTTGTCGTCCACCAGCGGCTTGACGGTGGGGTTGGCCGGGTCCGTCCAGTCGTCCAGATAGACGCCCGCATACTGCATGATGTCCAGATTGGGCTTGTTCAGGTGGCCGATGTAGCTGACGCCGCCCGGCAGTTCCCTGGGGGCGATGATGCCCAGCTCCACCCGCCGGTTGTCCAGCTTCTTCATCACGTCCGCGTCGTCCAGGAACTTGCGCAGGGCGGTCTTGCCCATGATGGCCGTATCCACGTTGGCAAAGCCCTCGATAAGCACCCGGCTCACCCAGTCCTCCAGGTTGTTCAGGATTGCCGCCTTGCTCCCGCCCCACTGCTCGTCGCCGGTCAGGCTGACCGTGTTGGTGAAGTCAAAGTCGATGTCCTCCTTCACGCCGGGACCCTCCACATGGATAAGGCCGGTCTTGATGGCCTCTGCGCACATATATTCCTCCCGGCGCGTACAGGCGTCGTTCAGGGTCGCGTATTCCTCCATCAGCTTCCGCGCCGCCCGCTCGGCGGGCGTCATGCCGCTGTAAAGGTCCTCGCCGGGGAGCCGGGTCATCATCTGCGCGGCGGTGGTCACGATGTAGCCGGACACCAGCGGCGCGGCATAGCTCTTGGTCTGAAATCCGTCCATCTTCACGGCCTTGCCGCCCGCGTCCGGGTGGACGTAGGGCAGGATTTTCCGGTCTCCCTTCATCAGGTCCATGTCCACCCGCTCGGTGGGGAAGGTAATGACCCGGTTGAAGAACGTGTCCCGGAAGTAGGTGGGGATGGGCGGGGTCTGCCGCACCACCTCCGCCATATACCGAGGCTGGTAAATATCAATCGCGTTAGGCATAATTCATTTCCTCCTTTTGTGTGCAAAAATTTTCCCACCCCCTTGCGGGAAGCGGGAATGTTTATTTCAGGAAAATGCCGATGTTCCGCAGCACCGTTTCCACGTCCGCCGCCGTCATGCCCTCCGGCAAAACCAGGCTGTCGGCAAAGTATTCTCCGGTGAGCCATACCGGCCCTTCCTCGTCCGCCCGGATGCTGTCCGGCACCAGGCCGTAGACACTGGCCTTGTTGTCCGCCGTCAACAGCGTCAGCTTGCCGTCGCCGTCCAGCGCCACGGGCGCGTGGGCGGGGATGTCCGCCGCCGCCACCTTCACAGCCTTGGCGACAGGTCCGATTCCCGCCTCGAAATATCCCGGCTCGGTGCTGAATTTCTTGACGCTCAAATCCATGCTCATGTCGTTTTTCCTCCCCTTACTTTTTCTGGCCCACGCTCTTGATAGTCGCCAGGAACTCGTCGCCGCTGGTCATACCGGCGGGCTGGGCGCTGGTGACGCCGTTGACGCCGCTGCTCTCCGCGTCCATCTTCACCTGTGCCAGATAGGTTGCGCCCTGGGTCTTGGCGTTCTTGACGAGGGCCTTTGCAAAGTCCTCCGCGCTCATGGGCTTTTCGTACTTTGCCTCCACCAGCAGCGCTTCGCTCCCGGCCAGAGCCATTTCCTCCAGGTCCTTGATGCGCGCCCGCTCGGCATTGGTCGCGGCCTCCGCCGCCGCCGTCGCCGCCGCTTGCTCGATTTGGTCAACCAGCGTGGGATAGACTTTCCGCAGGTCGTCCACGGTCTTGATGCTGTCTTTCGGGTCCATGTCCTGTACCTCCTGTTGTTTTCCCGGCTGTCCCGCCGGTTGATTGTCCTGCGCCTGCGCAGGCGATTTAATATCCGCGACCCGCTTCACGCGGTTTCGCACAAACTCCGGGGCTTTGTCGAACTTGGCCCCCATGCTGACGCTGTTGACGAAAAGGACGCCGCCCCGATTCTCGTAGGTAGCGCCCGCCCCCTCGTCCGTCAGCTCGTCCGCAAAGCCGTTTTCCTTCTCTGATACCGCGGCCTGGAACACCTGCCTCTGCCAGCTATAGTATGTGGATATCGGGATCCCTTGCTTCCCGCACCATTCGCTTACCCGCTGCCCGCTCTTCCGGCACGCTTCCACTCGCCGGCTCCACTCCGCCAAATAGCTGTGATGCTTTACACTTTGCTGCCTCCGTTCCATCCTGTTTTCCCCAAAAAAAATCTATCCCGCTACAAGCAGTGCCATGTACTTATTCGAGAGTACATGGCACTTTATTGGACGCTATTATATTTTCTCACTCCGCTTTGTCTGACGCAAGACGTTAGGAGGGGTTACGCTTACACAGATGGGCGGCGACCCGCGCCAGCAGCTCCACGGAGCCGGCCTGGTAGCCGCTGACGCTGTACACCGCCCGGCCGCCGCCGTCGCAGACGACGGCCAGAGGCGGGGTAGAGGGGTCGCGGGAGAGCTGACGGGCCATCAGCTCCAGGTCGTAGCCCCAGTCGTCCAGCAGCACGCGGATGCGGGGGAGCCGCTCCAGCACGCGGGAGAGGGTGGGGTGGTCCAGGCCGTCCCGGCCCCGGAGGAGGAAGGTGATGGCGATGGGCAGCTGTCCCAGGGGGCTGTCCAGCAGCTCGTTGAGTACGTGCTCCGTGGGCTCGCCCCCCTCCTCCAGCCAAACGAACAGGGCAGGGCCCGTGCACTGGAACAGGTTGGCCGTTTCCCGGCCATCTAAGGTCCGGGCTGGCAGGGCTGGCAGGTCCTGGCAGCAGAGGGCGTCCTCCAGGGAGAAGGGGCGGGGGCGCAGCGTGAGCGCCCGCCGAGCGTTCTCGGAGAGGAGGACGTCCTGCCGGAGGGCGAACTGGTTGCCGTTGGGCAGGCGGGTGGAGAGCAGCAGGCGGTAGCACCCGGCGGGCAGGGTCAGGGCCAGGGCCGCGTCCCGCCATCGCTCCCC
>OFFH01000755.1_pt1 | contig 20100 bp, 18 predicted proteins | sample 1521341 | NCBI WGS metagenome assembly OFFH01 (sample SAMEA3504108, study PRJEB24116) | mouse gut metagenome | biome: mouse gut; feature: mouse-associated habitat; material: faeces | place: Denmark | collected 2011 | reverse complement strand
AAACCGGCGTTATGAGAGTTGCTCGCTCCATGTCGGAGGGTAGACCGCTAAAGTGCCGTGGTGACACGTCACTCAGATAAATGACAGACACCTTATTTATATAAGGTACAGAACTCGGCTTATAGGCTGACTGCTTTTTCTTTTTAAAACCCTGAGCCATGAAGAAGAAAATCACTGATATATGGAAGTTTCTTACGTATGACATTTGGCGCATCACGGAAGACGAAGTGACCAGAACTAAGTTCTCGCTCTACAATATTATAAAAACGATCTATCTTTGTATCAACCGGTTCACCAAAGACCGAATGGCTAACAAGGCCTCTGCGCTGACATACAGCACGCTGCTCGCCATTGTGCCGATACTTGCCATTTTATTTGCCGTAGCCCGTGGCTTCGGGTTCGACAACCTAATGGAACACCAGTTCCGCAACGGCTTCGGAGGAAATATAGAAACGACAGAAGCCATTCTCTCTTTTGTCAATTCCTATCTCTCACAAACCAAAGGAGGTGTTTTCATCGGAGTAGGTTTAGTGATGTTGTTATGGACGGTCATCAATCTGGTCAGCAATATTGAAATCACATTCAACCGTATCTGGGAAGTAAAGAAAGCACGTTCCATGTATCGCAAGATTACGGATTATTTCTCCATGTTCCTGTTGATGCCGATTCTGATAGTTGTTTCCGGAGGACTTTCCCTGTTTATGAGTAGCATACTCAAACAAATGGATGATTTCGTCCTGCTTGCTCCTGTCATGAAGTTCATGATACGGCTTATCCCCTTCGTTCTCACATGGATGATGTTCACCGGGCTGTATATTTTCATGCCGAACACGAAAGTAAAATTCAAACACGCTCTTATTGCCGGTATTCTGGCCGGCTCCGCTTATCAGGCTTTCCAGTTCCTATATATCAACAGCCAGTTGTGGGTATCAAAATACAATGCTATCTACGGTAGCTTTGCCGCACTTCCTCTATTCCTGCTCTGGTTACAGATTTCCTGGACTATCTGCCTGTTCGGTGCTGAACTGGCATACGCGGGACAGAACATCCGCAGTTTTAGCTTCGACCAGGACACACGTAATATCAGCAGGCGTTACCGGGATTTTATCTCTATCCTGATTATGTCACTCATCGCCAAACGGTTCGAAAAGAACGATCCTCCTTATACGGCGGCAGAAATATCGGAAGAACATCAGATACCCATCCGGCTGACGAACCAAGTACTTTATCAATTACAGGAAATAGACCTGATACATGAGGTAGTAACCGACCAAAAAAGTGAAGATATCGGTTATCAGCCTTCTATGGATATCAACCAATTAAATGTAGCAATTTTGCTTGATCGTTTGGACACATACGGTTCCGAGAATTTCAAGATTGATAAAGACGAAGAATTTAGCGATGAATGGAAGGTGCTGACAGAATCGAGAGAAGAATACTATAAAAAGGCAAGTAAAGTACTACTCAAAGATTTATAAATAGCGCCCCCTTAGACCTTTAGAAATGAATTAACACAATTATAATAAAGAAAAATGAAGAAACTACTACTAAGTGCATTTGCTCTCTGCTTTGCAGGAACAATTGCGGCACAAGAAGCTCCACTATGGATGCGCTATTGCGCTCTTTCTCCGGACGGAACAACCATTGCATTCACCTACAAGGGAGACATTTACACAGTACCGTCAACCGGCGGACGTGCCACCCAAATCACCACGAATCCGGCTTTTGACACCACTCCGGTATGGAGTCCCGACGGAAAGCAGATAGCTTTTGCATCCGACCGCATGGGGAGTCTTGATGTTTTCGTTGTCGCCAAAGAGGGAGGAGTCCCCCAACGATTGACCACTCATTCCGGCAGCGAAAAGCCTGTCGCTTATAAAGACGACAAGCATATCCTGTTCACAGCTAATATCGCCCCTTCTGCCGAGGATGCCGGATTTCCCTCGGGACAATTCCAGCAGATATACGAAGTGGCCGTTACAGGAGGACGTCCCACCATGTTTTCATCCATGCCTATGGAGTGTATCTCTATTAATAAGGAAGGAATTATGCTTTATCAGGATAAAAAAGGATATGAAGACTACTGGCGTAAACATCAGGTATCCCCTATCGCCCGTGACATCTGGAGCTATACTCCCGGAAAGACGCCCGTATACCAGAAGCAAACCACTTTCGGAGGTGAAGACCGTGAACCGGTATGGGCTCCCGACGGTAAGTCATTCTATTATTTGAGTGAAGAAAAAGGTTCGTTCAACATCTTCCAACGTACCCCCGGAGCAAATACTTCCAAGCAAATCACTTTCCACACCAAACATCCGGTACGCTTTCTGAGTATGGCAAGCGAAGGTAAATTATGCTACGGCTATAATGGCGAGATTTACACGCTTGTTCCGGGCGGACAGCCACAAAAAGTAAATATCACTATCCTGTCGGATAAGATAGACAAAGACATCATCCGCCAGATCAGATCGTACGGCGCAACTGACATTGCCGTTTCTCCTAAGGGTAAGGAAGTGGCATTTATCATGCGCGGTGATGTATACGTCACTTCTATCGACTACAAAACAACGAAGCAAATTACGAATACTCCCGACCAGGAACGTGACATCAGTTTTGCCCCCGACGGACGTACTTTAGTTTACTCATCGGAACGTAACGGACTTTGGCAACTTTACACATCAACGATCGTACGTAAAGAAGAAAAGCAGTTCACTTATGCCACCGAATTGAAAGAAGAACGCTTGACTAAATCTAACGTCGCTTCTTTCCAACCACAGTATAGCCCTGACGGAAAGGAGATTGCTTTCCTTGAAAACCGTACGGCTATTCGTGTTATCAATCTGAAAAGCAAAGCTGTACGTACTGTTATGGATGCCAAATACCAGTATTCTTATGCAGACGGTGACCAATGGTTCCAATGGAGTCCCGACAGTAAATGGATTCTCTCTGATTTTATTGGTATAGGCGGCTGGAATAATAAAGATGTGGTACTGTTGAAAGCTGACGGAAAAGGAGAAATGGTGAACCTTACCGAAAGCGGATACAGCGACACCAATGCCAAATGGGTATTGGGTGGAAAAGCCATGATATGGAACAGTGACCGTTCCGGATACCGTAGTCACGGTAGCTGGGGAAGCGAAAGCGATACCTATATCATGTTCTTCGATGTAGATGCATACAACCGTTTCACCATGAGCAAAGAGGACCTCGCCCTACTTGAAGAGGCTGAAAAAACAGAGAAAGAAGAAAAGGCCAAGAAGGAAAAAGAGGAGAAAGAGAAAGCTGAAAAGAAGAAAGATAAGAAAGACGCTAAAACAAAAGATACCAAGAAAGAAGAAGACAAGAAAAAAGAAGAAGTCAAGCCGCTGACCTTCGACCTCGAAAATCGTTTCGATCGCATTGTCCGCCTGACAGTCAATTCTTCCCGTCTTAGTGACGCAGTACTGACTCCGAAAGGCGATGTACTCTATTATCTGGCAGCTTTCGAAGGTGACTATGATTTGTGGGAACATAAATTAAAAGAAAATACCACCAAAATATTGCTCAAAGGAGTCGGTGGAGGTGCATTGATCCCCGATAAAGAAGGTAAGAACATCTTTATGTGCACAAGAAGCCAACTAAAGAAAATCGAAATCGCCGGCAGCAAAGTCACTCCGATTGAATTTGAAGCCTTCTTCGATTATCGTCCTTATGGCGAACGCGCATATATCTTCGACCATGTCTACCAACAGGTAAATGATAAATTCTATGTCGCAGACCTTCAAGGAACCGACTGGAAAGGATATAAAGAAGCTTACCAACGCTTCCTGCCACATATCAATAATAATTATGACTTTGCTGAAATGCTGAGCGAACTGCTCGGAGAACTGAATGCCTCACATACGGGAGCCCGTTATGCAGGTGGAGGCAGTGCATTATCTACCGCTACATTGGGCGTCTTCTATGATGAATCATATAGTGGTACAGGACTGAAAATCAAAGAAATTCTGGATCAGAGTCCTTTCACTCAAAAGAAAACTGATGTGAAAGCAGGATGTATCATCGAAAAAGTAGACGGAAAAACGATTGAAGCCAATGCTGATTACTTCCCATTGTTTGAAGGCAAGGTAGGACGCAAAGTAATACTTACCGTATATGACCCGGCCACCAAAAAGCGTTTTGAAGAAACTGTGAAAGCTATCAGCTATGGGGCACAAAGTGAATTGCTCTACAAACGTTGGGTGAAACGTTGCGCACAGAAAGTAGAGGAGTTATCTGGCGGTCGTATTGCCTACGTACATATAAAAGGAATGGATAGTCCGAGCTTCCGTAAAATGTACTCCGAGTTACTGGGACGTTACCGCAACAAAGAAGCTGTCATAGTAGATACCCGTCATAATGGCGGCGGTTGGCTGCACGATGACGTCGTTACCCTTCTGAGCGGAAAAGAATACCAGCGTTTCGTTCCACGTGGACAATATATCGGAAGCGACCCATTCAACAAATGGCTGAAGCCTTCATGTATGTTAGCTTGTGAAGACAATTACAGTAATGCTCACGGTACTCCATACGTATATAAGACATTAGGCATCGGAAAATTGATTGGTACTCCCGTTGCAGGAACCATGACTGCTGTATGGTGGGAACGACAGATTGACCCATCTATCGTATTCGGTATCCCACAGGTAGGATGTATGGATATGCAAGGAAAATATCTCGAAAATCAAACTTTACAACCAGACATTCTGGTCTACAACGAACCGGGAGCCAGCCTGAAAGGAGAAGATGCTCAACTGAAAGCAGCAGTAGATCATCTACTGAAAGAGTTGTCAAAAAAGAAATAAGTATATTAATATAAAAGCCCCGAAATATGGGGCTTTTATATTAAACTATCTATCAGCGACCTAATACATTCATTTTTGGTTTTAAAGAAAGAAGTCGTTCCTTTAAAACCAACGACGCCTTCTGTTATATAGCTATTCTACAAGTTGGAAATATTTATTCTTTTAGAATCAGTAACGATTATAAGAAACCACTTTTTCCTGCGGCTTTCTCATCTTCTTCCGCTTCTCCTTTATCGGATATCCGATCGCAATATCCAGTAACAGACGTTTGGAAGCAGGGATGCCGGTCAAGCGCTTTATCTCCTTTTCATCAAACCAGCCCAAAATACACGATCCCAGTCCTTCACTTTCAGCAGCCAGTGTGATATGAGCAGCAGCAATTCCAATATCAATCAGCGGGAAATGCTTATCCTTCACTTTTCCTCCAAGTAGAGAAGTGATATTGGCGGACTCTTCTACAATCAGGATATGTACTGGAGCATCCTTAGCAAATTTATTCATTCCAAGTCCTGCAGCAGCCTTACCCACTTTTAAAGCCAATTCACGGTCAGTTATCACCACGAACTTCCAAGGCTGTGCATTACAGGCAGAAGGAGCCAAACGACCCGCCTCTAAAATCCTCTCCAACTTCTCCGCTTCTACCGAACGTTCTTTATCATACGCCCGGTCACTCTGCCGGGAAAGTACCAATTGCAGAAAGTCTGTATATTCCATATTATTTGTATTGAATCATCCGGCTGATATACTTGCCGATTATATCAAACTCGATATTCACCACACTGCCGATTGTAAACGTATGGAAATTGGTATATTCATAAGTATAAGGAATGATAGCCACCTGAAAAGTATCATCTGTCGGATTACATACCGTCAGACTAACACCGTTCACGGTCACCGAACCCTTATCAACAGTAATATATCCGCGCTTTGCCATTTCTTTATCAAACGCATACCGGAATGTAAAGTACCAGCTTCCTTCTGCATCCTTGATATCAATGCAGGTTGCAGTCTGGTCTACATGTCCCTGAACAATATGCCCATCCAAACGGCCGTTCATCATCATGCTACGCTCTACATTCACCTTATCTCCTACCTTCAACAGACCGAGATTGGAACGTTCCAATGTTTCTTTCATGGCAGTCACCGTATACGTGTCATCCGTCAGACTTACTACTGTCAGGCAGACACCGTTGTGAGAAATACTCTGGTCGATTTTCAACTCATTCACAAACGAACACTTAAATGTAAAGTGTATATTCTCCTGGTCTTTCACCAGTGCTACCAAGGTAGCATATTCTTCTACAATTCCGGAAAACATAATTTACGATTTTACGATTTGAAATACTCTTTTTATATAGGGTTCAAAGATACAAATAAGCCGGCAGGAAAGAAAATAAGAGCAAAAAAAAAATGGGGCTTTTATTACTGTATCTAATTATTAGCCATTTAGCAAAATGGTGATTCATTCTTGTGCTTTGTATGCCTCATAAGAACATTACAAATATAACTCTTAATTCTGAAATAAAACGCATTTCCCTATGATATTTTAATCTATATGTTCTATTTAACAACTTATATTTAAATAAAAAGCCAGCTATCATCTCGATAACTGGCTTTTAATTTTTAATCACTTATTTGCCTTGTATATCTTTATAATACTCGGCAAAGTTCTCTGCATAATTCTTAGCTTCGGGACTTCCTTTTGTTTATGTACATCATTATCCATTAGAAGCAATTAATTCCATTTTGCCGCTATCTACCACCTTGACATTTTCTTCCAATACAAACACATACCTCAATAATCCAGAATGTATCTTTTACATTAGATTGGACAAATTCTTATCAGTACCTTTGCTATAGATAAATCAATTACCAACCTATTTATTTCTACAAAAATATGCAAGTAACACCAAAGAGGAATAACACAATTCATTATTTACCACAAGAGATTAGAGAAACCAAACTCACAGAAGTCACATATTTACCTATTACAAGGGAAATGTTAGAACAGCTATTCTCAAATTCAGCTAAGAAGGATAAGCATAAATTAGTTAAGAAGAGAAGGAGGTAATTAATAAAGGCAGCAAGTGAATGTTACTTCAAATGCTGCCTTTATTTGTTGGACTAAGAGGTCAACCTCTCTTATAGGTCATTTTAGCATAGTGTTCAGATGCTTCATCTTTATCATGAAATTCAAGTACTAGCTTATTGGAACTGATTTCAAGAACCTTTAAATCATACTGTTCATATTCATCTTCAATAAGAGTTATAACATCACCATTCACTTCCCATTTCTCAATACTCTGCGGGTTACTTGTACCGTCCAAATCATATTCACTATAAGTACCGTCTTCCCTAAAGGTGAAGTTACCGAAATATTCACATTCATCTTTAGGCGCATGGCTCCATGCTTCATCATATTCAGGGTGTTCAAAGTCCTTCTCAAACCCTTCCTCATAAGTAAGTACCCAGTGCCCTATAAGCTTCTCCGCAAGAGGTCTGTTATCGTTTTCATCGTCATCACTACAAGCAATAAAATTCAGACTCATCATTATAACCATGATTACTGAACCTATTAATCGTAAAGTCCTCATATATCGTTGGATTTTATTATTTACTGCTTGGTATAAGTTTCAGAATCTTCATTATCTTTAATCGTTAAACGATTGCCAGAAATAGAGAAGGTAGATGTATATACCTCATCTGTCCATGTAAATGTAATCTTATCACCGTCTACAGAATATTTAAATGATTCAGAATCAGTTTGTTTGTTATCTTTAAACTCTTGCCATATACCACTTCCGTCTGCATTGAATGTATATGAATCACTATAACCATAGTTATCCACTTCACTTCGCCATGTACCAACAATGGGGTTGTCATCATCGTCATCGCTACAAGCAACGAAATTCACACTCATAATAATGGCTACTATAGCCATACCAATAAATCTTAATGTCTTCATCTTTAAATTGTTTTAGTTAATTAATAAATTATACATAAGGGTTCACTTCATTATCATCTAAATCACCACCGTTGAAATTCATATCAACATTCTCGTTTCCCATTGGAGTATCATCCTCTTTAACTCCTAAAGAAGAATCTGTAGTATCACCATTCACATTGATATTGACAGTAGTCATTACATTGCGTTTTACAGTAATTACCTTCTCAAATGTTTGAGTTGCTCCATTAGCTCGTTCCCATTTTAACTGTATGGTGAGGTCTTTAGTGTAGTTCTCTGCTTGCCAACATTCATAAACTTGAGAGAAAGTGTACATAGAAGAAGATTCCAATATATTATCGTCTGCTGATACTTTAATATTGGGATTTATAGAACCACCGTTATTTATCCAAATATAACTAACAGACAATGTTCCGTCTACAGGTGGAGTTACTATAAATTTAAGTCCAAAGGCTGTACGTTTTAAATCTATATTGGCAACTCCTTCTTTGGTTGGTATATAGTCTGTTAATTCACCATAGAACCTACCGGTCTTAGGATAAAAGGAGACATCATCACTATGCTCATCTTCTTTACCTGCAATACTTGTAATTCCACTCTTTAATCCTTGGATAATAACGGTATTTGTTGTAGAAATATTAAATTTATTCTCTAAGGTAATACCTCTATAAATATAGTTACTCTTGTATTTATAAAATGGTGCATAATACATATTATCATCATGATATAATGTATCAGCATCATTTTGTACCATAGAACATTCAAACTTATATTTATATCCACCAATTAAAGAGATAGTCATATCTTCAATGTTATCAAACAATCCATAAGCATAATTCTGATACTGCGTATCTCCGTCCTTCTTATAATACACATTAATCCCATATATCTTCTTTGGTGCAACTTCTGTTCTGCTTAAAGGAGTTTCAGAAGTAGAGATAAATTCTCCGCCCAAATTGAATGAGATAGTGTAAGTTTCTTGGTTAGTCTGCTCCTGCTCTTTAGGTGGTAGTTCATCCTCATTATTACTACAAGAGAATAGAGTACTACTTCCTATGAGAAGCATACCAATTAATCTGAATATCTTCATTGTAATAATCTGTTTGTGCTTCTACGTTCCTAATAGAGAGCGTTAATAATTGAGATACAAGTGTGAGGAACACAACACGGAGTTGCACACTTCTTTGATAAAGAACTGTTGAGTAGTAAAATAGACTGTCTGTTTCTTATATACCTGTATTTATGCCAACCTGTTCCCTATAGTTGGCTACTACATGCAAGAAGCGTGGGAACTATTGAATATTACTACGTTGAGGCTCTCGACTGCCCTTCTTCAAGTAATAAACAATAGCCCACGCCAAACGATATATAGACTATCTCATAAGATAGGTATATAACATTGACGTGAGCGTTCTTGCCTACTATCCTTGAAGAATGAAATTGTCGAGATTTCAACGTAGGATAATATTTTAAACGCTCTTCGTTAACTATGTCCTTTCAGAACTATCTCTATAGAAGTCTGAAATTGCTACAAAGTTACGAATTTACGTTTGATTAGCAAGAGCTATTGTTTATTAAATGTTGAGAGCTGTCTCTACTCAATAATTCAAGGTTGGTATGAAACTTGCCAAATCCCCATATAAGTAGAAATTCTGAACTTTCATACCAACCATAGATTTAAGAGATTAGGAGTTAATGAACTGATTCTTTATCCGTTGAACGGTAGAGATACCAATTCCTTGTAACTTGGATATATTTCTAACTGAATACCCTTTCTTTAATAACTGGATAACTTCCTTGTACTCTTCCCGTTTCCGTTCCTCTGTCTTAATACTGCCAACCTTTCTACCCAATTTACCACCTTTAGCAATGTAGTTAGCTCTTCCACTGTTGAGGCGATATACTATGTTAGAACGTTCAATGTTAGACATCTCCGCTAGTATGGTTATCAAAATTGAGACGATAGGATTAACTTTACCGTCCTTTTGAAGTGTGTAAAGTCCCAAGTTCTGAATGTAAACTGATACTTTAGCTTCATGTAGAATCTCTAAGGAACGAAGAACCTGTAATGTACTTCTGCCCAGTCTGGATAATTCAGACAGTAGCAAGTAATTAACAGAATTGGCAGTACAATATTCCAAACAGTCCGTTAAAACTTGCCTCTCTTCATTCTTCTTAGCACCGCTTATATGTTCCTCAAAGATAGAGACTACTTCAATCTCCTGTGCGTTGGCGTACCTTGTTAAATCTTGAATCTGTCTTGCTGTATCCTGTCTGTCACTTACAGAGGATACACGTGCGTAAATCACTGCATTTGCTTTCATTAAAGTCTTTGATTAAATTGATAACATAAAAGAATGTGTTCAAACCACCTTTGCAGATTAATTTGAACACATCCCCAATTTGAACACAAACAAGTTAAAGCGTACCTTCATCGCTAAAGCTGTAATAGCTTTCACTTGTCATAATGATATGATCTAGTACATTAATTCTCATTAACTTGGCAGCTTCCTTAATACATCTCGTTAACTCAATATCCAGTGTGCTTGGCTTTAAATTACCGCTAGGGTGATTGTGTGCCAAGATTAAAGATACAGAGTTAGTAAGTAGCGCAGCTTGCAATATCATTCTGACATCTACGCTTGTCTCTGTTATCCCACCTTCGGATATTTGTGTATATCCTAAGACTTGGTTGGCTTGATTCAAGAATAATACTTTAAAGTACTCCTTGTAATCTATCGTACCTTCTTTATAAGTAGGTAGTAGAATCTTGTAAGCGTCAGCAGCACTGTAAACCTTGCTTCTGTTTCTAGTAGTTGGCTTATATGTAAGCTCTACTTCTCCAACTTTATAATCTAAATTCATAACGTCAATTATTAATGTGATTGTCTTGTTAATAACTGCTATCCTCTGAACAGGGCATATATTATCAATAAGATATAGCCCGCTATTAATAAAGGAAATGATAACATTGCCACAATCATTGTAGCACTGACAACTAGCAGATAGAATAAACTTCTCATAATCCTGTAAATTTGAAATTCCCCTATCTGAAAGCTAAGCAAGCCACAATCAGTATTAATAATCCCACAAAGAATTGCGGCATTAGAATCAATGGCACAATTAGTATTGTACCAATCGTACATAACATCTTTAAATTTTCCATACATATTGTTTTAGATTAGTAATCAGTGAATAAAGCAGTAAATAGACGGCTTAACATGAAGAACTTCCCTTATCACCTGTCTTTGTGTCTGTCAATACAGAATCATATATTAATAATAGATGAGGCTGATACTCCAGAGATTCAGAAAGCCTGTGAGTTGGAAAGCGATCCACGCTAAACTATTTACTTCTCCAACAATGGGTAAGGGGGTGTAGAGTAGTTACACCGCTATAGAGTGCATAACATATACCTCATGCTCGCTGTCTGACTAATAATTTCACTCTATCACTGCATAAAGTCTAAATAGAAACACTACCTAAATCTAAAGGGCGGGGGTATGATTTTAGAGTACCCTATTCTTGGGTTGGGGTATATAATAAGAAACTCCAAACCGTATTAGTGGTCTGGAGTTTTACTCTTATTCAATCAAAGCCTTGATAGCCTTCTTGGTTCTTGTTCTCCTTAGTTGGCTTAATCCAAGCTGCTGATATCCCTGTTCTAATATTGGGTCTCTCTTCATAAGGCTTTCCAACTCCTGCCGCTCGTTATCAGTCAGAGCGGATTTCTCCTTCAAGTCACAGAAGCGTTTGAGCCTGTCTCTGAATTGGGGAGTGGTAAGTATGCCTTTGATAATATTCTCGTCTGCAATGTTCCATTCATACGTCTGGACTATTGCCATGCCCAACTGTCTGTAGCCTTCCTGCAATGCTTCTGCCGACCTGTACATTATACGTGTAGTCCAGTGTTGGTAGAGTTTTAACTGGGCAACCATGTCATTGACTTCATACCTGTCACCCTTCTTGATGATATATGTATCAGCCCCCAATTTCTTAAGTTCATCGTCCTGCTGTTTCCTTGCACCTTCCCCTAACTTGCTCTCATTCAATCCCTGTATCCGTTCCTCTGCTGCCGCAAGTTCCTTAGCTATCTTCTGCTTCATTTCAGCAAATGGAAGGTAGTAGTTCATAACCTTTGGATTGAAGATATGGACTATCTTGTTTCTGAACGGATTGGACTTGGTTCTGATACGTCCTGCAATCTGGGGAATATCCATATCAATGCTGATTAAGGTATGCCTGTTATAACCGTTGCTGACAATGAAGCATATTGCCGTTTCAGAATAATAGTCCACTCCTTCAAACGCCTTACAGGTTACAAATGTAAACCGTTTGGCGGGAGCTGTTGAACTGGAGATTTCAAAGCCTTCCAGTTTGTAATGGTTCTTCTCGTCATCCGCACATATAATCCTGCAATCATCATTAGTCAGTCTGGCTTCTTCAAGTATCTCCTTAATCTCTCTCACGCTGTTGACAAAGAAATATGCTTCTTCGCTTCTACTTCCGTCCAGTACAAAATGACCGTTGTCTTTATAATGTCTTATAATCTTGGCAGCTGTACTGCTTGCGCTTTTACATGGATAAGGGTAGACTGTAATCTTATCCACTGTCTTCCAATCAGCCACGTACTCTGTCATTTCAGCAAAGACTTTGGGCTTGAACAGTTCTGGGATAGGGGTTGCGGTCAGGAAGCAATGGGATTTGAAACATTTGAAGTTCTCTATGATTTGATTTATTACCATTGTCCTAAACCCGTACTGTTTCAGAAGGTTATGGTATTCATCTGCTAATAATTTGAACTCTGACGCATTGATAAGAGGAATTAAAGTCCCTACCTTGTCATACGTACAAATTATCTTCTTTACTCCGTCCTGTTCAAGGAACTTCTTTAACTTGGCTTGCACTGTCTTAGTGAAACTGCCATACAAGCCGAACAGTCTGTCATTAATAGGACTTACGCCTGCTTGAATCTGTGACCTCTTCCAAGTAATGTCCTTACCATTCTTATCCTTAGGTGGATAACACTTATTAATTACTAACTCTGTCGTAGGTACGGCAATTATATAATTCTCGTTATTAGTAAGTGCTATCGTAGTAGCACCACATCCTGTCTTCACCTTGTTGAAGATACAGTTCTCTGGGAAGTCCTCCATAATGAGGAAGCCGTTCCGCTCTTGAATTTCTAACTTTACCATAAGTTATCTTTTGTGATTTTAAATATGTTACCTGTGACCCTAATTATTGGACTTTAAATAATCCTAAACTCTGAATATTGGGGTAACTGACCGTTTTATATAGGGATAATTCACCACTCTTTGGAGATTCCAACTTTATCCCCACTTCTGCTTGGTGATTGGAAAACAGCTACCTGTTACCTCAATAATCAGACTTTAAGTTACTCTTAGCTTCATTTATTAGGATAACCCGTATTATTATATAATGTAAATTCACCACTCTGGAAGAATCTGGAGTAGAAAAGCCTACCTGTCACATAGGCTCTTTACATGGTCAGACTTCTTCCGCTTCCAGATAAGGAATGTCCTCTGTGTCATCATTGGCGGTCACTTCCTTACTGTCTTTAATTGAGATGACAGTAGTAGGGCGATTGTACCGTTCTCTTATCTTCTCAAACTGTTCCATTACTAAATTCTCGTCCAGATTTCCGTGTGTATTGAACATTGTCGCCTTGTCGTTCTGTGTAATGGACTGGAATATCTTGACAGCTTCCTTGACGTCTCCTGTAATTGTCTTGATATTATTGAATTGGTTACTTAAGTATCTCTTGGCAATATCCTTGTCATCAAAGCCTTTATCCTTGCAGATTTGGATGAACTTGTTACCTATCTCCATGTTATAGGCTGGAATGATAGGCTTCTTCACCTTCTTCCCCTTCTCATCCTTACCAGAGCATAATAAAGAGAAGTCAGACTTTGATATGGCGTTATTATTGCCACAAAAGATAAGGTTCAGTGTTGAGATTGGATAACCGTCTGGGTTCTTCTCGCTCTTTATTAATTCGTTGTACCGTTGCAGAAATTCATTGTCTGGGTTAATATTGGCTGCACCACGCACATAGTCTGGGGTAGTCCATTCCTTCTTGGTAATATTAATCTCGTTGATGTATTCTGCAATGGTTTCATTCCCTTGCAGTTCAACTTCAATGGCGGGTACATTTATTGCTTCCTCTCCGTTCTCCGCTGCCCATTCATTATAGAGGGATGCGGCAATGGTTCTGTGCTGACCGTCCAATACAAGGAAGTATTTGGCTGCATCCTCTGGATTTATATCCTGTCCGTTTATGTCAACCAGACGAATGTCACCTGTTGTGATTACATCTTCTGCCTTAACGACCTGTACCATTTCTGCCTTTCTATAACCCTTGACCTTCATCATGGCTAATATCTTCTCTACATTGCCCAAGTTGATGGCACGGTTAATACCCTTAGCAAAAGCTACGTTTCTTACTTCATTATTTGCAACAATTTTAACTTCTAAATAAATCTTCTTCATAATTGTTTAAATTTAAATTAATAATTAAGTTGGTGCAATCTTCAACTTGGCGCCTTATCGTTTCTGATTACATTGCAAAGGTGAGGAATAGTCGGAAGGTGTGTTATAAAGAATAGAAGGCGATTTGAAGTGTATTCTTTAGATGCAAGAATATCAATTGATTAGCTAATTTAAGGACATAAAAATAACTACCACGTGATTACATGGTAGTCTGTAAGGATTGGTGGATTTATTAATTACCAGAGATGTTCTGTAGATTGATTATTGGGTGAGAAATTGTAGTCTTCTGTCTGTTTGGTCTTCCATTGCGGTTTATAGCCTTGTTTCACCAAATAGGCTATTGTTGCATTGGTGTAGTTCTCATCATTGTTGAAACTGTCCGCTTCAAATAATAATTCCATGTAGCCTAAAGTCATACGTATCTGTTCACTCTTGGTCTTTAATGAGGAATATCTTTGTAACAGGTGGAATGTACCATACATGATTAGATTATGAGCTGCATTATTGGCTTTCCTACCCTTCTTCTGTGAATATACTTCCTTCAATTCCTGTTGGGCTTCTTCCAAACTGTTTACTCCTAAATAGATGTGAAGGTAGTTATCCAATAAATCAGTCAGCCAATAGCAAGAGTTATCAAGAGTAATCTTCTTAACTCCGTTATCAATGGTTATAGGACTGAGTACCCTTAGTTCCTTCTTCTTGGAAGGTGAGTACCTCTTAGTATTCAGCAACTCATATAGCTTTAACATCTCTGGACGGACTTGTTCCAGATAAGGCAGTGTATTCTCTGATATGGTAACTTCTGTGTAAAGTTCACCATTCTTATACTTCTCATATATGGCAGCTACAACAAGCAAACTTATTCCAATTACACTGTCATTGTCAGTTTCACCATGCTTCTGCAATAAATCAATCAGTCTTTCCAGTATATTATTACTTGGCAAAGTGACAAGTATATTGTGTTCTGAATCCATAATGAAGCTACTTGGATTAAACGCCTTACTGATAGAAACTGATTTGGGAGCGTACCGTTTATAATCAAATACTCCGTTATCTACTGCGATAGTATTTAGAAATGAATAGTCTGTCATGTAGCTCTTACAAATGTCTTCACTGATTCCGCTGGGGTATTCATGGTAGTAAGTAGCCAACAGCTCATTCTCAAACATGGCACGCTTATAGCCAAAGTATTCCGTAAGTATGGGTTCTATCTTCTTTAATTCTGGAATTGGTAGTATGTAATCTCTCATATCGCTTCTTATATTAGTGCTGTAAAGATAAATAATGCTGTCCCATTATACAATAGAACAGCATTACAAATTGCTACAGAACGTAATTACATTCTTCCAAATACGTACTTCACGACCTTCGCATTAGCCTTGTTCTCATTGACGAAATCCCGCTCAATGTAGATGTCCGTTACCCTCATTGTTTCATCAACATGATTTAACGCTGCATGGACTGTATATTTGTCAATTCCCACTTTATTGAGTGCTATGGTAGCCCATGAGTGGCGGGCTGCATAATATTCCAAGTCATCAATCTCCAATAATCTTCCAATCTCCTTTAAACCATAGTTTATGGCTTTATTAAAACCTTTCTCGTCAACGTAATATTGATAGAAATTGAAGAGGCGTTTACCTGTTTTATCTTTATACTTCTCAATGAGCGGTTGGGCTAATTTAGGTATATCAACCTTCATTTGAGCTTTATCCAGTCTGCGGTCTTTAGTTTTGGTACGATTATATGTAATTGTATTGCCTTTCATTTCAGTGGCATTGTATAAATCTGCTGAGTTCATACCCATAAGGCAGAATGAGAGAATGAAGCAATCCTTAGCCAAATTATAACGGCACGTAGCTTTGTACCCCTTCTTCATGTCCTTATATGGTAACTTCCATACCTTCTTTATAATATCTGCGGATATAGCTCTTTTACGGGTAGCTTCTTGTTTGGGTATTTCAAGTTCTATGAAGGGTGAGTTGGGAATTAAGATTAAATTCTTATCCTTCTTATTATACCTCTTCTTGGCTTCATTGAACAACTTCTTGATACTTATCAAATAAAGGGAGAGTGAACGATTAGAAGGTACACGTTTGCCTTGCTGCATTAATCTTTTAGTCCGTATCTCACGTTCTTTATTCAAGAATGATTTGAAGTCTTCTAAGAAGTCAAGAGTAATTAGATTAATATCCAACTCCTCCTTACCTATGAAACGCACTAAAGCATTAATGGCAGTTGTATAATTGGGTGCACCTTTGATTGTAGTTGAGGCTATCCATTCACGACTAAACTTTATAAAATTAATGGTCTGTTGTTTCTCCTGTTCTCCGTTCAGAAATTCAACTATCTCATCCAAAGAATAATGATTTTGGTCTAGTTGCAGTTTTAGACACTGTTCCCTGTAATAGAGAACAAGCCTATCTACCTCTCTCTTAATGGAAGTATCCTCTTTAAATTTGAGGGATTTAGTTAGGTCTTGTTGAGTTACAAACAGGTTGGTGGATAAACGTTTTACCTTGCGGTCTAATGTGAATCTAATCTTGACGTTATATGTTCCGTCAACTTTTAGTTCACTCCTTTTAATTTCAGCTTTAATAGTCAGCATATTAGCTCTATTTTAATTAGTCAACAATTAGTCAACATCTGCTTAAAATAGGAATAATTAATCAAGAGCAACAGACTTATATCTGGTGGGTCTACAAACAAAAGAGGTTCTATTCCACTAGGAATGAACCTCTTAGTTTGTGGGCCATCTAGGGCTTGAACCTAGGACCTCCAGATTATGAGAACGATAAGATGACGTTTTGTGATAGCTTGCTTAACTAATCTTGGCTGAATATCAGTTAGTTGCGAAATTCACTATCCTCTATGAGACTCATTAAATACCCCTAACTGAAATAGTTTGTTTACGCATTGTTTACGCAGAAAACCACCAGACTGCCCGTCTGGAGTTCTGCTAAGTATCCTTCTTTTTTTCATAAGTCATAGTGCTGTCGTAAGTAATTTGTGTTTTTGCGACAAAAGGAAGTTATCTGTTGGTGAAATAACCAATTATTTATTGTATAAACGCTCTTTTTTGATGAGTTTCGTCTTGATTTTCAGGGTTTATTTGTACCTTTACACCGAAAAGAATGTCTTTTATGGAAAAAGAAATGATTAACAGGCTGAAGATAGTGCTTGCCGAAGAACAAAAAAGTAGTAAGTGGCTGGCAGAGCAATTAGGAAAAGACCGAGCTACTGTTTCCAAATGGGTGACGAATACCATGCAGCCTGACGCAAGAAACCTCCTACGTATAGCAGAGGCTTTGAATATTGATGCAGGTAGACTGCTCAACCAAAAACATTTGAAGAAATGAAGGAAATAGATATTATTCAACAGATAAAGTCAGGTGAGGTTAGTAAGGTGCAGTTCAAAGAGCGGCTCCTTGATAATTATGGCATCGGTTGTGAACTGGTGGCATTCAGCAATGCACGTGGTGGCACATTGGTTGTTGGCGTGAAGGACAAAACTGGCAGCATCAATCCGTTGTCGTATTTGGAAGTGCAGGAAACCACGAATACACTTGGCAATATCGCATCAGAGAATGTTGTCCCTGCCATCCTTGTGGACGTGGAAACCATTTCAGTAGATGGCGGAAGTCTTGTCTTGGCTCATATCAAAGAAGGAGTGAATAAGCCCTATCATGACAATCGTGGTATCGTGTGGTTAAAGAACGGTGCCGACAAGCGCAAGGTGTTCGATAACGCCGAGCTTGCAGAAATGATGACTGATTGTGGTAGTTTCTCGCCTGATGAAGCAGGAGTTCGGGACGCTACGATTAAGGACTTGGACGAGAATACTATCAAAACCTTCCTAAGCAACAAGTTTGAAAAAGTATTGGTGAGAAAAGGACTGGTGGGCGACGCATTCCGCGAAGCCTCTTTAGATACAGTCTGTTCCGCTATTGTCAGTGGCCACGATGGAGAGAAACTGCTGCGTAACCTACGTTTCATTCGTCCCGATGGAAAAATTACAGTGGCTGCGATGTTATTGTTTGGCAAATACACTCAGCGTTGGCTTCCAGTAATGACAGCAAAGTGTATTTGCTTTGTGGGCAATAGTCTCGGCGGTACACAATTTCGTGATAAAGTGAATGATGCCGACATTGAAGGCAATCTGCTTCATCAGTTTGAGACTATCATGGACTTCTTTACCCGAAACCTGCGTCACATACAAGTAGGAAAAGAGTTTAACTCGCAAGGAGTGTTGGAGATTCCATACATCAGTCTTGTTGAGTTCACCGTAAATGCTTTGGTACATCGCTCGCTGAATGCGACTGCTCCTATCCGTATATTCATCTTTGATGACAGGGTAGAGATACACAGCCCCGGAACACTCCCCAATGGGCTTTCTGTAGATGATATTGTCGTGGGAACTTCTATGCCGCGCAATATGTTCCTTTTCACAAATGCCATTCATTTGCTTCCCTACACAGGAGCGGGTAGTGGTATGCTTCGTGCCTTGTCTGAGGATATGAATGTTTCATTCACCAACAATGACAGAACTAATGAGTTTGTGATTACAATAAATAGATCAGGAGGTAACCAAGTTGGCGAAAATAGTAACCAAGCTACCGAAGAAAGTAACCAAGTCAGCAAAGAAAGTAACCAAGTTAATGACAACTTAGATACTGAACTTAGATACTTTGGCACCGAGCGGACAAAACTCACAAACAAGCAAAAAGACATAGTGAATTTTTGCACAGTTCCACGAACTGCAGAAGAAATTATGAATCGTATCGGAATTTCAAATCAAAGCAAAAATAGGAAACAAAATATCACTCCGCTTATTGAAGCCGGATATCTCGAAATGACTAATCCCGAGCATCCCAATGCAAGTAATCAAAAATATAGGAGAAGTAAGAAATGAGCGAATTACCCATTCAGACGAACTCGCACATATTCACCAATAAAAACGGTAACACGTTGATGCGTGAATTCGTGGGGATATTTAGCAAATCTCGTCATCTATATGACTTGGCACAAAGCATGAGCACCGATATTGCGATACGAGCAATTATTAACAATGAACTTTGGAACATAGCACACCATCATCGTGATTTATTCACAAGTATGAGCGAGGTGGATTATACTCCAGATATTCGCAAATGCATAAAGTTATTACCTCTAAATGAAGTCATTGTTAATTGGCATAACAACTACAAAAACATGCAATTATCTATGACATATGGAGAAAAAACATCGTTCGAAGATTTGACGGAAATGATGGAGAGTCTGAATATTTATTTCATAATTAAATTAGTAGGATATGACAACTGAGGAAAAAGATAGACTTTTCAAGTCCATTCAAGACATAGTGAATGACAATCCAGTTTTAGTAATTGGTTGTGGCGCTTCTATGAATTACGGAATTCCTGGTATGTGGGACTTGGCGGTGGCTATAAAAGCAGATTTTACAAAGACACCGCCTATTTCTGAAGAATCCAAAAATTGCGTAAATGAACTAGTCAGCAAACTTGACGCAAAAATGGGATTGGAAGATGCTATGCTTAGCATAAAATGTACAGGGGAAGTAGAAAATAGAATATTAAAAATTGTATGGAATCAGATTAAGCCAAAGGACAATGAAGTTTTTATGGGCGTAATTCAATCACGTAGTTGTTTACCTTTGACTGATTTGCTTACACATCTAATATATAATAGAGCAGATGCTGGGGTAAATGTTGTAACAACTAATTATGACTGCCTTATAGAATATGCCGCTTCTAAAACTGATGCTTATGTGAATTGTGGATG
>OFFH01000726.1_pt1 | contig 20717 bp, 25 predicted proteins | sample 1521341 | NCBI WGS metagenome assembly OFFH01 (sample SAMEA3504108, study PRJEB24116) | mouse gut metagenome | biome: mouse gut; feature: mouse-associated habitat; material: faeces | place: Denmark | collected 2011 | reverse complement strand
TCATCTATCAGACCTACGCTATATAGTAACTGAGCCGCAATTCTATTTATAAGTTCATCCTTATATCCCGATTTGGCAGCATAATCTCCAACACTTTTCCTTATCGAATTTTGCCAATTTCCATCCTTTTTCTCCGAAAGTCGATATAGCAATTCTCCGAAGCCACTGTCAAGCAGCCCCTTCATGACTTTCTTGGACGCCGCAGGCTCATCCTTAAATCCACCAACATCGTCAAGTAAATTGACGAATTGGCGAGTGGGAAGAACCTTCGTACCAAACCGGTTGATAATATCTTTTATTGCATTACTCAGTTCCATCACTTAACTCTGTTTTTTCAGGAGATGTTTCAATTGATTGCTCATCTTCAGAAACAACATCATTCTCTATGTCAGAATTATCTTCAGCAGAATTATTGCCACTAAGTTCCCTCAATAGGGTGTCAAGCCTACCTTGAAGTTTTGTTCGTGCTTCAATTGCTCTCTTCTCATCAGCGTTGGCATATTGCAAATCTATCATATTTTGACGAGTGGGGTGTTCGACCGACTCTAATGATTGCTGAATCTTATTGGCTTTTTCGATTTTTTCAGACTCCTCGGCGATTGCTCTTTTAACATTCGCGACTTGCCATTCAATCATTTTGGGAGTTGTTGATTTTACCTTGTCGGAATCATATATCATTGCAATAGACATATCATCCTGACTGCCAATCTTGCTTAGCTGAGGAAGTGTTGTTTCTATTTCAGATAATGTCGCATCTAAGCCTGACTTTGCTATTGATTTCAAAATCTGAACATAGAAATTGGCTTGATTCTCTTCTGATCCGAATGAATCATCAATACCATCGGAGCCAAGGATTACCGCTATAGGAAATTGACCGTTGCCTTCATAACAATATCTAAATTCATCAATAGCGCTGCTATCACAGATAGATGTTGTCTTATTAAGGAAACAGCGTTCGTCCCATGGAATCGGCTCGTTCCAGTTTCCAGCAGAATCACAAGCAAAGCATTTCCCGTCTCCAATCTGGAAAGCCAGCCAAAACTCAGGAGTATAAGCATAGGCTATAAGAGTACAGCCATATACTTTCTCCAGATTAACATTTTCTTCAAACTCCTTTATCCAACGCTCTTCCAATCCTCCTTTTTCCAATTCTGAAATTGGATTTTGCGTTGCATGAGCCAAGACTTCCGCATTCCATTCATATATGATTGAACCAAAAAGCTGACGGAATGCCCGTTCAATATTGCTTGTTTTATCGAAGTCCTGATTGGTAATCTGCTCAGAGATAGTTCCATGTTGGGTGAATGGTTCATTCTTTAGCAAGGAGAGACCAACTTCCTCAATAAAAGTCTTGACTTTATGCTCTGTCACTTCGGCCGCAATTTTCGCACCTATGTCACTGCGAAAATAACGCTTACCGCCATGACCGTCACAGACAATGGCAATGGCATTACCATTCTCATAGACTTTGCTATAAGAATAGTCCTGACAGACCTTGCCTGTAGCGATATGACTTTCGCCTTGACAGCTGAAGTTAAGTGAGTCCATTTGCTAATGTTTAATCCCAATCGTCATCATAGGAACTGCTGTCAACAGCTGTAGCTGCTTCTGCGCCCTGTATGTTTTCAACTGCGTCCTTGACTTCCTCGATTACCTGATCCTGTTTGGTAGTATCACCTGCGGTGCTGCTCTTACTGCCGATTTGAGAAGACGTTACAGCGACTACACGGATTATCTGCTTGAGGGCATCAATATTGTGTACTGTAAATACGGCTTCGCTATTTCCGGCGAATTGTTTGAGTACGTCTTTGTCAGCATCATCTCCGATTGCTATGGCAATCTTGATTGCAGCCTTGAACCAGTTGTTGCCTTTCAGTTTGTTAAGACCGCTCTCATAGTCATCTGTGGGTCCACCATCGGAAAGAAGTATGATTGCAGGAGCAAAAGAGCCGCTTGCAGACTGCATATAGCCGCTGCGCGAAAGTTTGGTAGAAAGCTCGGCACACGCGGCTCCCAGTGATGTCAGACCACCGGCTTTTACATCCTGCCATACAAAGTCGGATGCAAGTTTCGGCTCGGAATAAAGCCAGTTTACGCCACTTGAAAATTCAAGGGCTGCAACTTTGATTTCGGCATCGGGATTTTCTGCTGATATTTCATCGAGCATGGGAAGTACGTTGGCTACAGCGTCATTGACTGCACCAATTTTGTTTCCTTCCATCGAGCCTGAAGTGTCGATGAGAAAGAAGAGGGTCATTGTTCGGCGTGGTACGCTTACTTGTTCATCTAAGAGTGACATTTCTTGTTATGTTGTTAATTGTTTGTATCCTGACTAAATTCTCCTTTGTGAGTATTGGAGAAGATTATTTTGATTCCGGGATTGACCGGCATCATATTGTTGGGTTCAACTACTTTGATTTTTCCGCTTGGTGTCTCAGCTGTCCAATTCGAGTTAGATAGATTTTTGAGTAGAAGCTTTGACGGATCATTGGGGTGTGCTACGACCTCGGCATCTGGTATATTATCATTGTCAATATATACTTTCGTGCCTTTTGTAAGAATCACTGAGCGAGTTCCAATCTTGAGTCGGCGCGATGTATCAACGTCCTTGCCACAATCCATGCACTTTGATGAATCTTCAATGAAGGTTTCCTCTCCACAAAGGGGGCAACGCACCAATGTATCCCGTATGCCCGCAATGAGTTTCTCCCATAAGGATTCAATCATTCGGGTATTGGGATTTTTAAGTTTTTCTTGTGAAAACTCTTGAATGAAGGTTTCTCTCAGTTTGGCTGGGAACGCTGGCCAACGTCGTATGACGTTTTGGTGAATACCACGTACCGGTAGATTGCTCTTGTCAGCCGGGTCGTAGATGAATACAGCCTCGGTTCCGTAGAACTTTTTCTCAAACGTCTCTGTCATGCAAGGACAGGCTACAACCTTTGCTCCTTCAAATGGATGGTTGGCGTAGAAAAGCATAAACAGAATGACAGACAAAGAGAACCGATCGCTATACTTGTCTGGGACTCCACCTGCAACAATCTCTGGAGCCATATAGCGGGCTTTACCCATTATACCGGACTTTTCACCCTGAGGCATTACGTTATCGTTATCGCAGATGAGTACATCTCCCGTGTTGGGGTCTATGAAAAAGTTTCCATCATTCAGGTCCTGATAACTGTAGCCACAACGATGAAGCATCATGAAGCCGTTACAAATTTTCATTGCGGCGGCGAGCATTGCGGTATATGACCGGAATGATTTTCCGATGCCAGCGTATAGGTGACAATGCGCTCATAGCCCATATCAAACCCGATGCGGCAGCAGGCCCCGTAGAGCTTGGAACAGGCGTTGTCCGTCCCGTCCGTACAGCAGCGCAGGATTTCCAGGGTCAGCCCATCGTCAAGATACCGGGCGACGGGACGGCCACAAATGGCGACGCCGCACAGGTTGTCCCCGTCATAACAGGCCACGGCGAACTTGCCGCCAACGGGCGGGATGCTGTGCCGGTGATACCGGCTTACATACTCCCTTGCGGCCCGCAGGTGGCAGGGCTTGATTTTCAATGGCATTTTCATCCCTCCATTCAAAAGGAGAGGGACAGGCATTAAGCCTGTCCCCCGGAAAAGCGGCCCTCACCGGGCCGGGTGGTCATTAAGCGGTACAGCTCCGTATTGGAGGGGAAGCGGTTGACAAAGGGCACCAGGGCCGAGCCGTACTTGATAAGCCCGCACCCGGCGGGGGCGTTGGTGATGTGCCCCATCTGTTCCTCGGAGATATTCAGCAGGCGGGCCAGCTTCTCCCGGTCGCTTGCCGCCTGGTTCAGCATGACAATGAACTCGGAGTTAGACAGCATGGTGCTGGCCTGCACGGAGTCCAGAAGATACTCCACGTTCTGCGTGATGGCGGTGGGGTAGGCGTTGCGCTTGCGGAACTGCCGCCACGCGGAGTTGAAAAAGGCGGCGGAAAACTCGTTCTCAAACATCACATGGAACTCGTCGATAAAGACGTGGGTGCGCTTGCCCTTTTTCCAGTTCAGGGTGACGCGGTTGAGCATGGTGTCAGTAATGACAAGGTGGCCGATGGGCTTCAACTGTTCGCCCAGGCCGTGGATGTCGAACACCACCACCCGCTTGTCCAGGTCAACGGTGCTTTCATGGCCGAAAATATCAAGGGAGCCGGTGGTGAACAGCTCCAGGGCCAGGGCGATCCCTCTCGCCTCGTTCTCCGGCTGTTCCAGCAGCATCTCCCGGAGGGCTGTCAGCGTGGGAGCAGGGCCACCATGCTTGGCGTTCTCGTACAAATCCCCCGTACAGCGGTCAATGATGGAGTTTTGCTGGGGGCCTACGCCCTTGGGGTCGATGCGCTCCACCAGGGACATGATAAACTGCGACTTCACCACGATGGGGTTGTTCTCACCGTAGCCGTCCACCATATACATGGCGTTCAGACGGTCTTTCCCGCCAGCGGCCACCCGGATCACGGAGCCGATATTGCCCATCGCTTCAATGAGAGGGGCGTACTCCCCCTCCGGGTCTGCTATGAGAATATCATCGTCCGTGTTGAGAATGAGGAACGCGATTTCCTCCTTGACACTGAACGACTTGCCGGAGCCGGGAACGCCCAGCCGGAAGGAGGACTGATTGAGCAGGTTTGCCTTGTTGCACATAATAAGGTTGTGGGAAATGGCGTTCTCCCCGAAGTAGATGCCGCCCCTGTCCATGATCTCCTGCACCTTAAAGGGCATGAACACGGCAAGGCTCTCGGTGGTCAGGGTGCGGAAAGCGTCGATCTTCCGGGTGCCGATGGGCAGGACGGTGTTCAGGCCGTCAAGCTGCTGGTATTTCAGCACCGCCAACTGGCACCGCCCGGACAGGGAGCGTATTTTTTCCGTGTCGCTGTCAAGCTGTTGTTTGCTGTCGGCGGTGATGACAAGGGTGAGGACGGCCTGCATCATCCGCTGGTCGCGGGTGGTGAGGTCGGCCAGAAATTCCTTGCTCTCCTTGCGCTGTAACTCCATGTCGTAGGGGACGATGGCGGAGAAGTTGTTGTTCTGATTCTGGCGGCGCTGCCAGTTTGTTATATTGGTTTCCACCCCCAGCAGACGGTTTTCCACCTCCCGCACGGCTTCATCCGTGGGCACGGAGAGAATGTCAATGGACAACATCATATTGCGGTTCAGGTCGGTCAGGTTCGCCACGATCTCGTCCTGGATATAGTTGGCGTAGTCCTTCAGGAACAGCACCCGGCAATAGCGGTCGCCCAGCTTCAGGTAGTCGCTGTGCTTCTCGATCCCGTCCGGGCAGATATAGTCCTTGAAGTCGTGGCCCTTCCGGGCCATGTTCGCCATATCAAAGTGAAAACTGCCCTCGTCCCCGGCCCGGTAGAAGTCGTGGAGGATACGCAGCCGGTCAGCGGCGTCCAGCTCCACGCACTTGGAGCCGAGGGCGGCGAAGCGGGCGGTCAGGTCGGCCCCGATGCGGGTGAAGTAGGCGCGGGCGTCCTCAATGTCCCGCTTGTAGACGGTCACGGTGACAAGTTTCTCCTGGATGATGCCATTGGCCCCGGTCGCCTTGTCAATGAGCATTTGGTTGTACTCCTTGCGGTACTTGTCCAGGCCGTCCCCTCGCATAGCCATAAGGACGGACTGCTCAAAGTCCGCTTGGCTCTGGCGGCGGTTGCAAATGGTCAGCTTGGTGGTGGCGGCGCTGTCCAGGCCGTTCAGCAGCTCCGAGTAGGCCAGGAACATGGTTTCCTTGTCCTCCCGGCTTGCCACCTTGTAATTGATGTCGGTGAAACGGTAGGTCTTGGAGAACTTGATGCCCACCTTAAAAATGCCGTCCGGCCAGACGCATTGAATGGGTATCACGTCCTGCACCCTGCGGGGGATACGGTACGGTTCCCGATCCTGCCGCATGATGGTCTTGATGCTCTTAATCATGGCGCTTGTATTCCTCCTTTTCCCGCTTTTCCATGCTGGACTTCAAAAGGTCGTAGTACAGCGTGGACGATTCAAAACGCAGCTCCCTGGGTTCCAGCACCTCCGAGCGCAGCCACGCCCAAATAAACTGCTCCGCCGTCATGCCGTGGTAGGTGAAAAAGCCCAGGGCGGCAAAGGGGGCCGCGCCCACAATGCACATCCAGGACACGGTTTCCGTGCCGACATAGGGTTTCAGCAGAAAGTACAGCCCCACGGCCACGGCTACCGCCAGGGCAGAAAAAACGAGCTGCCGCAGGGACAGCCCGAAAAACATACTCTCCGTGTAGTTGCGGATTTCACGGTTGATTTTGACTTCCAAAATAAGACCTCCTATCGCTCCATCCCGCTCTTTTTCCGGGGCGTCTTTTGCTGAGAGGGGTAGGGTACAAATTCTTCCTCCCCCTCGATCATGCTGAACTCCGCCCGCAAAAACGGATGGGTTTCTCGCTTTTGACATTGACGGATCATATCAATCGCCCCTTCTCTTGTGGCGGTGCTGCCCTCCATTCGTCCGTCCTTAAACACATAAAATCGTTTCATTCCGACCTCCTTTACAAGCCCATCATTTCACGCACAACATGGTCGGACATTTTGACGCTGCCCACCAAAATGAGCATATTAAACGTCAATTCTCCCACATAGCTCCACACCATAGATACCGCCGCCGCGTCCGGGTCAACGGTGGGCGGGGAACTGGCGAACACGGAGAAGATGATGCAGGCCAGCACGATGACAGCCCCCTCCAGACAGACGGCGGAATAGCTTTTCAAGAAGCTCTTGCCCACGTTCTGGCTGGGTTCCCCGGCGAAGCTGGACAGGGGGATGGGGGCCAGCGCAGCGTACATATACATCTTGAAAAAACGCCCGTAGACGCTCAAAATCATCACGAAGGACAGCACCCAAATGAACAGTCCGCCGATCAACGTCACCGCCCATAGGGGTATGCTCTCAAAAAAGCCGCAGTCCTCAATGGCCGTCACGATCTCGGCGGGCAGGACGGTGGATTGCGGCGCTCCGAAGCCCGCCGCATTCATAATGGACGACACAATGCCCTGGATGATGCTCAACAGGGCCAACATCAGCTCCATGCCATAGGTGATTAGGGCCTTTGCCAGCGCAAAGCGGACGAACAGCTTCAGCGCGTGTTCCGGCTTTTTGACCTCCACAAAACTGCCGCAGGTCTTGACCACGCCCACCACAAAGAACAGCACCAGCAGGGCGTAGCCAATAGCCTGCAACGCACCGTGGATGTCCGCTACTACGTTCCAGATCGCGCCGCCCTTGAAGTCCTGGGGGGACTGCGTAATGAGCTGCCATATCTCGCTCAGCTTGCCGTTCCAGACCTCCAAAGCGTTCTCCAAATTCTGGACTACCCAATTATCCGACACGCAAAGCACCTCCTTTCGTCGGGGCGAAATCCATTCCGCGCCGTTTCCTCCTGTCGGAGAAAACTGCGCTTCATTCCTTTGCCCCTCCTCTCCCGGCCCGAACCGCTTTGCTGGGTTCGGGCCGGGTAATTTTTGTGTGCCGACATTAGCCGCCGGTGATAAGGGTCAAAATCTCCTTGGCAAAAGTTATAATTACGCCGCCCGCCAGGGTCAGGAAGCCGTTGGAACGCTGGGACGGGTCGTGGCTCTGGAGGGAGAGGCCCACCTGGACAATGCCCCAGCCCAGCAGAATGAGGCCCACGGCCCGGATCAGGCCGAAGATGAACGTGGACAGGTTGTTGATAACGGTGAGGGGGTCGCCGCCAGCGGCGGGGGCAGCGAGGGCCGTCACGGTGCAGCAGCCCATCAGGGCCACGGTCGCCACCAGGGAGCAGTACCAGCGGTAGCCCCGCTTCACCTTGTCGGGCATGGGCAGGCGGTTGTCGTTCTTCTTCTCGTTCTTCTTGAAAATGCTCATTGTGTGTTACCTCCATGATTGTTGATATATTCCTCCAATTCTTCCTCGGTGAGAAGAATGAAGTGGTGTTCTCCGGCGTCCTGTTCATCCGATTTCGCCGCCTGCTTCAGCAGTTCCTCGTCAAATTGGATGGACACGATGCTGTGGGTGTCCTCGCCGTGCCGGTACGGTTCGGCCCCGCCGTCTGTGGTCAGTTTCACATTGGGGTGTTTCAGAATGTCGTACTTGAAGTCCTGGATGGGCCGCTCCCCACGGATAAAAAGAAGCGCGTACTGGTTGTCCAGCATACGCACTTCATCGGGGGTCAAAAGTTCACGGCCCGCTAATTGCCAGTTGGTGGAGTAGCTGCCGTTCCGTCCCCTGGACTGTCCATAGGTGTTCGTGTCGATGGTTTCCTTGCCCAGCAGTTTGGAAACATACTCGTGCGTCGCCTGCTCGTTCCCCCCGAGATAGATAAATTCATCACAGTTGCCCACGATGCTCTCCCACTGTTTCTCAAAGAGGGCCTTTAGCTGGGCGAGGTTCTGGATGATGATGCTCACGGAGATCTCCCGGCTCCGCATGGTAGCCAGCAGCTTGTCAAACTCGTCCGGCAAAGCGAATAGCGATAGGTAAGACCTGAGCGGCGCGTCAGCGCCACTTTCCGTCTTTTCCCCCGCTCCACACCGTGCGTGCGACTTTCACCGCACACGGCGTTCCATCGACCTTGAAAGAATTATAAATAGATACAGCTTCCAGTGAATGATTACATTTAGATTGAGAATAAACCTGCTGTTTTGCGCAGGGTGTTCAGTTTCGCTCGCTGTTTTTCGCTTAGCCGTAGTGGCGGCACAAGATGTGCAATGACCTCGCTGTCAGTGGCATGAATCAGGATATGGACTGCTTCCGTGACCAGCACCAGATTTCCATATTGGTCGCTGCCGCCTTGCTCTCGCGGGAGCTTATGGTGACAATGAATGTCTCCAATTTCAAGCGGTTGTTTGGTAATGGCACAACGCCCATGTTGGGCGCAGTACAGCGCCAGCCTGCTGTTGTTCAGCTCCACACTGGCAAATTGCACCGGGTTCCGCATGAGGTAGTGCAAAATGCTCATATTTATGGATTCCAGATTTTTGTGGATACTCCTACGGCCTTTTTCCGTGTACTGGTTCACTTCACGCCGCTTATAGAGTGGCGCTTTGGCTTGGGTATACCCTATTGGGATAATCGCCTGACCACTCACATAACGAATTTGCTTGCTTCTTCCATATCGCTCCGCGATATAGACAGGTAGGGGATTTCCTTGCTTTTGCAAGCGTTCTCTCAATCTGTTCTGCATGGTTCGAGTGACGCCGAGGGCTATTTTTCGGATGTCTTTGCTGATATGGGTAGCATAATGATAGTAATTGTGAACACCTGAGACATAGGCGTTGTAGGCTCCAATGGCTTTGTACTCCTCATTCACATTTGCCGGGTATTGGATTCTTTTCACCATCTCCCGTGTTTGCCGCTTGACTTTTTGGATTGCTTTATTGCTCATGTGCGATTCCACCGCGTACCTCGCTTCACCATTGCTCTTGGCCCCTTTTCTCACGGCTTTTAACTTAAAACCGAGAAAATCGGAGTATTGCTTTTTCAGGTTGACGATTTTGGACTTTTCGGGGCTGATGTCCAGTCCCAGCCGTTGTTTAAGCCAATCCTTTGTAGCTGTAAAGAGCTTTACGGCATCGCTTCGCTTACGACAGAAGATTTTGAAGTCATCAGCATACCGGACGATATAACACTCCTTTAGTGCAGAGCCTTTTCGGAGCATTTCATATTTCTGGCTTTTGTCAATGACACCATTATCAGACCGCACATATTCCCGATTTTTGCGTGTCGGCATATTTTCCCACTGGCTGGCGACCCACCAATCCAGTTCATTCAGGACGATATTAGATAACAGTGGGGAAATGATTCCGCCTTGCGGCGTTCCCTTTTGGGGAAACCCAATTCCTGCGACTTCTGCTTTCAGCATGGCGGATATGATACTCAGCACACGCTTATCCTGTATGCCCATGCTCCACATCTGCCTGAGTAGTTTGCCGTGACTGACATTATCAAAGAAGCCCTTTATATCAATATCAATCACGTAATGAAGCCCACGCTTTTGTATCATCGCATAGCATTGTGCCAGGGCGTGTTCCGCACTCCTGTTTGGCCGGAAGCCGTTGCTCCTCTCATGGAACTTTGCTTCGCAAATCGGCTCCAGAATTTGCAGAAAACACTGCTGAATCAGTCTGTCGGCAATCGTAGGGATTCCCAGAGGACGGGTCTTACCTGTATCACCTTTGGGAATTTCCACCCGGCGTACCGGCTGGGGCTGGTATTGCTCCAGCCGCCTTTTTACATAGTGAATGAGTGCTGTGCTTGTGAACTTTGACAGGCTGCGGATGGTTTTGCCGTCCGTCCCCGCCGTTTTACTACCCTTGTTTTTGCTGATATTTCGATAGGCAAGCAGGATATTTTCATCAGCAGTTACCAATTCCATCAGTGCCGTGAAGCACTTGCCCTGCGCACTTTTGGCATAGAGCCTATCCAATGTCTCCTGCAAATCGAAATATTCAGCGTTGCGCAATTTCTGTTTCTTTTGCGATTTCTTCACTGTCATAGTCGGCATACCTCCTTTGGGGCGTGCCTTTCTTAGTCATACTCGAACCTATGAATACTGTTCTTTTACTTTTGCTTTCAAAGCCGACTGGTGCCTGTTCCTCCACCGCCATTACAGCGGCTTCCATGGTCGTGGCACCGCTCTCAGTTGGATAAAGGCACGTTATACAGTCTGCTTTCCGTACCAGCACTTCATAGCGCCGCAATACGCTCCATGCTCCAACCTTTCCACGTTCCGATATTCCTATCTGTGCATATACCTTTAGGTGGCCCCTTTAAGCCAGTGCGTTTGGGCGGCGCCTGTAACGCCGCAGGGAGTTTCATACTAACGACTTTTACTCGTCCCCACGCACACCGCCATTGGCGGCAACCGCATTTCTGCGGCCCATTCGTCTTGACCCGTACATTCAGGGCTTTGTCAGTGCGTTCCACCACACATTCTCACCGTGGGTATTTTATAGACCCCCGGCGTATCATCTGCGCACCCCACCGCTGGGGCGTTTTCCTCGGCTTGACCCGTTAGGGCGGACTTCCGCCGACTTCTGCGCGCTCTCGGACACAATACGTCTTTGCGCTTGCACCATGCCCGGCGCAGTCTTAGAGCAGGCGTTTCAGGGCGTTACCCCGTCATTCCACCTGTCGGAATACCAGTTCTATGAAACTGATTTGTTCTCGAAACTCCTTTCAATTTTCTTATTTTTTCAGCTTCACGCCTAACCTTTTCAGTTAGGAACGTGTCGCACCGTTGGCGAACTCGTCCATCACAAAATGCACATGGACGGGCAATCTGCCGCCGTGTACCACGTCTGCCTGATAGTAGAGCTGCTGAAATAGCTGGGTGTAGAGCATACCCACGATGAAGTTAAAACTGCTGTCGTTATCGGGGATAACGGCAAAGATGGCCGTCTTTCTCTCGCCCAAACTCCATAGCTCCATTTCGTCCGTCTGCGTCATACCGGCCAGCGATTCCAGGTTGAACTTCTCCAACCGGGATACCAGCGTGATCTGGATAGATTTCAGGGTCTTGCCGCTGCCGGAGCGGTAATTGCGGTAGTATTTCAGGGCGATATGCTCCGGGTTCCGCATTTCCAGGCGGTCAAAGAGTTCGTCCAGCGGCGATTGAAATTCGTCGTTGTCCTCCCGGACTTCCCCGGCCCGTATCATTTCCATGACCATCGGGAAGTTCTGCTCATCGGGCGGGGCCTCATAGTGGAGATAGAACACCAGCGCCAGCAGGAGCATTTGTGCCGCCTGATCCCAAAAGGGGTCTTGGCTCTGACTGCCCTTGGGCGTGGTGTTCTTGAACAGGTTCGTCACCAACCGCTGGATGTCGTTGTCGCTGCGGAGGTAGACAAACGGGTTGTAGCAGTAGCTTTTTTCCATGTTGATAAGGTCGATCACCTTAATGTCGTACCCCTTGGCTTTCAACAGGTTCCCGGTGTCCCGCAGCAACTCCCCCTTGGGATCGAGGCACACAAAGCTGGTGTTGGCGTTCATAATGTTGGGCTTTGCGAAAAATCTCGTCTTGCCCGCGCCGGAGCCGCCGCACACCAAAATATTGAGATTGCGCCGGTGTTTGCGTCCGTCCAGCCCTATGGCTACGTTCTGCGTCAGTATCTTGTTCTCGGTCACTTTCCTGTCGGCGTACTTCTTCCTGACGGCCTGGGCGGTGCCCCACTTGGCGGAGCCGTGTTCCTCCCGCCTGCGGTAGTTGCGGTCGGTGGAGAGGTAGATACCGATGCCCAGCCCGTAGCACAGCAGAAAAATGAGGACAGTTTTCAAGCTGTCCCCGCACAGCACGATGTGGAACGGGTCATTCAGCGCCGCCCCGCCGTACTGCACCAGCCCCAGCAGACCGCCGCCCACATAGGGGGCCAACAGCAGGGCCAGCCAGACCACGGGGATAACGCCGCAGGCGTAGAGGGTCAGGTGGGTCTTGGAAAACTTATCTTGCCTCACGGTCAGCCCTCCGTTTCTCCCGCTTGGTGGGGGCGTCTATCACCTTTAATATCAGGTCGTCCACGTCCTCGGTGGGCTTGCCGTCCCGGAGGGCGTCGTTGCGGAAGTCGGTCAGGCCCGCCACCATAAGCCGCTGCTCGAAGCCGTTCAGCGTGACCACACGTTTTTCATCACGCATAGAGCGCCCTCCTTATCTCGCGCCGCCGTCCCGGTTTTTCTGCGCTTTTTCCTGGGCCTGGAACAGCCGGTTCATGTCGGCGGTGATGGTGCCAGCCACGCCCCGCATGACGCCCGCCTCGGCCCGGAGCGCCTTGGCGTCCATCATGGCATAGCTCTCCGGCAGACGGTCAAAGGAAAAGCCCTCCACCGACACGCCGTTGCGCCTGCACAGCATATAGGACACACTGTACGCCGTGAAGTCGGGACTTTCACAGGCAATCCCGCCCTTGTCCATGTGGGCGCGGGCCAACTCTTGGGCCACTCCCCGGAAGATGGTGGGGGCGTCCAGCCCTTGCCGCACATAGATCACGTTGCTCTCGGCGTGATAGGCCACGTTGACGCCCTCCGGCAGTTCGTTGGAGATAGCGAAACGGCAGGGGGCGTTGTTCATCAGGGCTTTCAGCAGGAGCCGCTCGTCACGGGCCACGGCGGGGGCGGGCCGCTGCTCGGCCCTGGTCTGAGAAATGTCAAAGACCTTTTTCACATTGTAGGACACGCCCACGCTGCCATCGTCCTTTTTGTACTCTTTACCCGGTTCCAGGATGGTGATGGCGTCCTGGCCCCGCTTGACGTACACGCCGTCGCCCTTCCAGGTGTCGAAGTCGGCCAACTTGGTGGCCTCCGGGCATTGGGCGGCAATCAGGATGGCGTTGCTCACGGAGTAGAGGTCAAAGCGGGCCTGCACGTCCAGATAGCCTTGGAACACGCCGCCGTCCACACCCATGTCGTGAACGTGGTCGTCGATCATGGCGTAGACGCTCTCGCGCTCCGCCTGCTTTTTCGCCGCCCATGCGTCCTTATCAAAGGGCGTTTCCTCCTGCTGGGCGGGCTGCTCGGTAAACAGATCATCATAGTTCGGCATCGTTATCGCTCCTTTAACCTTTTGGGTTTATATTTTCGCGGGGCCTTGTGCTTCGGCCCCTTGGTGGGCTTGGACTGCTCCTTACCCTTTGCCGCCTTTTCTTTCTGTTCCGCCGTAATCTCCTTCAGCTCCTGCCGGACGGAGGGGCGGGAACGCTCCTGCGGATCAGAAGTACCCGGTGCGGTTGGCTCTTTGGGCTTTGAGGTAGGCTCGGACTGACGGGATTTCTCGATCCGGCCCTCGGTGGGGTTTTCCGTCTGCCCTTCCTCCCTGGTAGGGGAAGCACCCAGCACCGCCTCCAAAAACTCGTCCTTGTCCTGTTCGGGGGCGGTGCGCTCCGGGGCGGGCAGTTCTTCCCCCGGCTCCGGGGGCGGGGAGAACATGGCGTCCAGCAACTCGTCCACCTCCTGCTCGGACATCGGCTCTGCCGCCGCTGGCGCTTCCGGGGCGTCGTTCTGCTGGGCCTCCCGGCTCTGTTCGATCTCCCGCCTGACCTCTGCCATATCCACCATAGCCAGGTTGAAACGCTCAAAGATACGGTTGATCTTGCTGGCGTCCTCGGCCCGTACCATGATGTCGGTCAGCCCGTCCGTGGCGTCCCGGTCTTTCAGGACGCAGTAGAGAACGCCGTACTTCTTGGCCTCCCGGCAAAAAAGCTGGAGGTCGCTGTCCTTCACGGCGAACACCTTCAGCTCCTTGCCGCTGCGGAGCATATTGGTCAGGCGGGTCTTGCCCTTGGTTTTCTTCTGCTCCCGCAGGATGGCGTACAAGAGGATGGCAAGCTGCTTGGCACCCTCACCGGCCAGCTTCACCGCCACCTCACCTGTTTCCAGGGACAGCCTCACGACCTGCTCCGCCGCGTCGCCTGAATAGCTCATGCTGTGTCAACTCCTTTCGTTCGGTTTCCTTCTGCTCTACCAGCCGTTCCAGGTTCTCCTTGACCTGCCCGGAACGCTGGGCGATGCCGTCACATAAGACCACCTCCTTTCGTGCCGCCCTGATACGGCTGGACAGGACGCTGATTTTGCCCTTTACCTCGTCAACAGCTATGAGGTCGCCCTGCCGGTTGAGCCGCCGCAGCTCCTTACGGAGTTCCTGCCGCTGGGCGGTCAGGGCGTCCACCTCCGCCGACGCCGTTTCCCGGTGGGCGGTCAGCTCCCCGATGGTGCCGATGCGGTGCTTTCCCAAAAACCGGGTTTCCGCGTCCAGCCTGTCCAGCTTGGCGATGTCCTCCCGTAATAAAAAAGACACCCGCTTGACGGATGCCGGTTTCTTGACGATGATGTGCAGTTCATAGCAGTAACGGAAGTACAGCGCCCGCAGGCCGGTGACTTTCTTCCGGGGCTTTCCCCGCACCCGGTAACGCCGGGGCGGGTGATGCACTACCTCCGGGAATGGTATTTGCTTTTGGAGGTTGTGGAGAATACGCTCCTTGATCTCGTCCAGGGAATAGCCCTCGCCCAGCTTGTGGAAGCGGAAATAGCCGCCAGCGTCGGGCGGTTTCAGGGCCGGATATTTCAACGGCTTGCCGCCCTTGCCCTTTGTTTTGAGCTGGTAGCCCATTTCACCCATCACCCGCAAAAAGTCGCGCTCGGTGGTGGAGGCACGGATGGCCCGGTCAATGTCGGCCCGGATGGTGCCCCGGTGGGTGGGCTTGCCGTTCTGCTCCGCCTGCCATTCGGCGTAGTGCTTGGCCCGCCCGCTGGGGTTCTCAATGACGGAAATGGCGTACTCCCGGCAAAGCCGGTCTGACACCTCCCGCATACGGGCATAGTCGGCGGGGGAATTGTAGAATTTGTAGCCGTCCACACAGGACACAGAATTGATGACGAAGTGATTATGATAATGGCCGGTGTTACAGTGGGTCGCCACCACCACCTCAAAGCGGTCGCCCCATAACTCCTGGGCCAGCTTGACGCCGATCTCATGGGCGGTTTCCGCCGTTACCTCGTCCGCCTTAAAGGATTGATAGCCGTGGTAGCACACCCGGCCCCCCAGCTTGCCCCATAACCGCTTTGTTTCCATGAATTGCGCGGCGGCGGTGTCCTCCCGGCAGTTCAGGCAGGACACATAGGAACGGCGTTCCGTTTTCATATCATCGGCGGCATACTCCACCACATTGTCAACAGCGTGGAGGGACGCCAGTTCCTCATAGCTGGCCTCGGTGGTCTTTTCCGGGTTCCGGGCGTAGTTTATCACCCTGTCCACGCGCCCCTTGATGGGCCAGATAGAGGTCACGGCCATATCAGTCGGCGGGGGTGGTGTAGGTGTCCACGATCATCTTCTCCACGGCCCGGTTGTCCTCCAGGGCCTTGCGGAGCTGGGGCACGTCCAGCAGGCCGATGGAGTTGGCCCGCTTCAAAAGCTGGTCGATGTTATAGCCCACGCGCCGCACCTCCCGGATCAGCAGCGGCAGCTCGGCGGGCGGGGCCTCCTTCACCACCGCGCCATTAAGGATGCGGCGGCAGTAGCCCTCACGGGACAGGCCCGCCTTGCGGGATTTCTTGGTGAGGGCGTCCAGCTCGGCCCTGGTAAAGCGGATTTTCATTTCAAGCGTTCTTTTCAAAAAACATCATCCTTTCTAAATGCGGGGTCATAGGGGCGGCAAGCCCCTGTCAAGCTGAATTGTGGCCCCACAATTCGTTGCTTGTTAAGACAATACCGCCCTCTGCGCCTGCGGCGCGGGAGAACGGTCGGGGTAGGTTCAAGCCCGGTCGGATTTCGCCTTGGGCGGACGCTCCCAAAGCCAGAACTCCCGCTTGGCTTCCATATATTCCTCATAGGCAAGCTGGCGGTTGATGCGGTCAAGCCACGCCCACTCCGCTGGGGAAACACGGCGGGCAGGCTTGGGAGGGGGCTTGCTCTGCGGCACTTTCACTGGCATGGAAAACACCTCTTTTTTTCAGATGGTGACGGCAAATTACGGTGTTTTTGCCGTCACGGTTGGTTACGGTCAAAAAAGCGTGACGGCACTTTCAGCCGTTTTTGCCGTCACATGAAATTATCCAGAAAGTCCATGATGGTATCGTCCATCCCATCATTGTCCACTGGCTCCGGCTGCACAGGCTGAACGGGTAACTGTTTCAAAGCGGCGGTGAGTTCTTCCTGAATGATGCTGCGGAGCATACTTCGGACACGATTGGCCCGTTCTGCCTGACGGATGGTGGTCAGCACGGCCTTGTTCATGGACGCTGGATTTAGCCTTTGCAGATACTCCCACGCCTGTCTGTCCTCCGGGCGGTCAAGGTCAAAGCGCAGGGTCATCTTTTTACGATCCATGAGAAACGCCGCCCTTGCGGAGCGCCATCTCGCACAGGTACTCGTAGCCCTTGGCCGTGGCGCAAATGTCCTCGTTGATGGTCACGCGGTCTGCGTCATACTCCCCAAAATTGCGGATCAGGCAGCTCCCGCCGCCCAGCACATAGAGCCGCATGAGGGCGGGGTTGTATTCACGCTCTCGCAGGATTCGGAAGATCTCGCGGACGTACTCGGCGGCGGTTTCCCGGATGGTGTTCAGATAGTCCTCCTGAATGTCCGCCGTACCAAAGCGCAGCACCCGGTTGATGATGGAGTCATCCACTGTGGCGTGGTGGGTTCGCATGACGTTCTCCCGGACGGCCAGCATACATTGGTGGGTGCCGTACTTCTCCGTAAACATTCGGTCAGCGGCGGGCTTGCGGTCATTGATAAACATGATATTCATGGTGCCGTTGCCGATGTCGCACAGCATATTCACGCCCTGGAAGTCCCTGATCTGGCTGGCTACCGCTGCAAAGCCCTGGGGGAACACGTCAGCCCCGGCGATCTCCACCCGGTACTCTTTCCCCCGGAAGGTAAAGTTCACGTCCCGGTCACGCAGAAGATACGCCTTGAAGTCCTCCCGCTGCTGGCTCACCCAGGTCAGGGGCAGGCCCATGGCCAGCCGCACCTTGGCGGAGGTCAGGCCGTACACGTTCAGTTCACGGGCCACCGCCGCCAGGGTCAGGAGATAGTAGTCATCGTCCCCGGTCTTGTCGGCGGCAAACTCCTTGTGGCCCGTCCCGATTAGGTGGTAGCGGCCCCCATAGACCAGCAGCTCGTCCTTGAATACTGGCTCGGCGTCATAGCTGGTCAGCCCTGCGGGAAAACAGCAGTTAGCGGTCTTAATGTTGCCGTAGCCGTTGTCAATGCCGATGATCTTCATGCCCTGGTACTCTTTCACCGGCTCCATTCCTCCTTTCGCGGTATCAGCCCCAGCTTGCGCCGGAGCAGGTCATTTACATCTTTTCCGTAGGTGGGCGGCTGGTCTAACACGGTGTAGCGGTCTTTCAGCCCGCCCATGATGCCCGCCGCCGCGCCCCGGCCCACCTCGTCATTGTCCAGGTGGAGCTGCAAGGTGTGGACGTTGGGATGCTCCTGAAGATACCGGCTGAGAGCGACAGGCACCACGTTCTCCCGCTTGGTCTGGTAGACACCGGCCAGGGAGAGCAGGCTGTCCTTCTGCCAGTCCCAGCCTTTCCCCAGCATCAGGGTGGCGTAGCTCATCAGGTCGATGGCCGATTCAAACAGGTGGAGCCTGCCCGATTCCTGGGGAGCAGAGATAGAAAAAGAATAGTGCTTGTCGCTGCCCGTCACCTCGCCCTTGAAGTCGCCCATCGTCCCCCGGAGGGCGGCGTAGCGCACTTTGCCCTCCCGGTCATACCCGGCGAACAGGGCGTTGTGGTACTGCTTTGTTTCAGCCAGTAACTTGTGTTCCAGGCAGTAGTCCAGGATAACGGGGTGGATGCCCCGGCCCATGAGGTAGTTCAGCGCCCGGTCACTGTTGGGGTTCAGTTCCGGCATGAGCAGCTTTCGGGGCGGGTCGGGCTTGGGGACGGTATGAGAAACGGGCGGCAAAACCGCCGCCCGTCCCACCAGCATTTCCACCGCCTGGGTAAAGGGAACATCCTGCACCTTAATGAGATAGTCCAGCGCTGTCTTGCCTCCGATCTTTTGGGAAAACCAGTGCCATTTCCCGTTGCTGATTTTCAGGCTGTCATGCTCACGGGTGCAATAGGTGCTGCCGCCGACATGGACAAGCTGGTGGGGGTCAAAGTGTTGCAGATAGGTCAGCAGGTCGATCTCCTTGGCCTGGGCGATCTGCTCCGGGGTCACATAGCCCATCTACCGTCCCTCCCGCTGGCCCTTTTCCTTTTCAGCCTGTATCACAGCGTCAGCACGGGCTGCAAGTACGCACCACACATCATCCATGTGATAGGTTTCCGTTTTGTTCCACTCCTTGTAAACGTCCGCCAGCGGGGTGCGGGATTTCAGCAGGGCTTTTACTTGGGCGTCTGTCAGTTCCTCCATATACACGTTGGTGATAATATCCTCCCGCACGGAATACTCGCCAGCGTGTTCCAGGATTTTGTCAGGCGGCTGGCCCAGCAGCCACGCCCGGTACTTCTCCTGCTCGGCCTGCATCCTCTTGTAGAGCCGAGTGGTCAGGTCTGCGCTCGTCATGGTATATCAACTCCTTTGAAGATAGTAATAGCCGATAGACTTTCGGATTGAAAATCTACCGGCTATGTACGGTTCCTGTTGTAAGGGGGCGCAAAAGATGGTATAATGCGGAAAAAGAGAATTGCGTATGGAGGTGCCGCATGGCAGACCATGAATATACCCCCGCCACTAAAAAGACGGCGTATCTGGATAAACAAATGTTCGCCACTATCATTTGCATGATACCCGCAGGGAAAGTCACCACCCTGGATGCCATCTGCGAGATGTGGGCCAGACGGAAGGGAGCGGACTGCTGCGAGATCGAGGGCGGCGGTATCATGCCATTTGATAAAAGGATGTTCTGGACGCCCACTGATGTTCAGCGTGTAGACTTTATCACAGAATTGAAAGACTATGGCAAAGTAGACGTGGGCAGTTTGATACCCTATTGGCGCTTGATCTCGCTCCGTGGGATGCTGATAGACTATGGCCGCTATTTTGACAAGGAGACACAAAAGACGCTGTTGGAACGGGAGGGCCATATGATTGAACAGCCTGACCCCAACAAACGGCTGTATCGGGTGCAAAATTATAAAGCGGCCCTTTTTGATTTGAACAAGCTGATTATCAATAAATGAGAAATCTCACTTTAGATTTGGGGATAAGAACCGCTGACGCAATTTTGCAATTTGCCTTGAAATATAGGTAAAGGAGGTCTTGGGTATGAATGCTGAATCTGTTTTCCAAAATATCGCTGATGAAATTTTTGCAGACAGATTGTCTAAAAACGATGATAAGTCCGCCGCTATCGGTTTTATTTATTCTCTACTCGAAGCTGAACGTATGGGAAAAATAAGTTACAAAAAATCTAATTTTTATATCGCACAAGAAAATGATAATATGGACAATATAACTAAACTTGCGACCTTGCTACCCACAAAATTAACTATAACAAATATGTGTAGCATCGTAAGTCAAATTGATCATGGAGTATATCATGATGCCCGAATAAAAGGTTTGGTTGAATGGGAGCGTTATTGTTTTTTGCCCTCTGGTGACTTTCGTAGTTGGCTTCGTGGCTCACTCCCTTTACTAAACGCAGGAATAATTAGTTACTATCCCAATACAGTGGATTTTCTAATATATCCCGATGGGCGAGAAGAGAAAGACAAAGAGTTCACAGTTGAAGCTACGGATACGTGTGCCTGTAACGGCCAAATAAAAAATAAGGAGTACGTATTATCTAAAATTGCAGAATTAGAGATTCCGTATCTTTATGATGTTCCATTATCTGATTTTGGTAAAATATCCATAGAAAATATGGATGCATTAACTACGTTTCGACGTTTTTTTGCAAAAACGATCGCAGGAATTGATTTTCGGAAAGAGAAAGAAATCACAGAGTTTCAATATGATTTATCCAGAAATGTGAAAAATATCGAAACAGCATATAAAAAAGAATCATTAAAATTAGCTGGGAGTCTTGTTTTGGGTACAATTGCAACAGTAGGTGCCTCGTTATTTTTATTCCACGATTTTAATGCATTATATGGCACGATTCTTGGAGTAGCTGAAGGTGGTGGTATTTTACAATCAATTCAAAATATTTTTGCATATCAAATCGAAAAGGTTGCACTAAAAAATGAGGATTGCTACTTCCTTTGGTTGCTTCACAAATAAAATAGTTTCCGCAAAAGGGCGGCG
>OFFH01000701.1_pt1 | contig 21342 bp, 20 predicted proteins | sample 1521341 | NCBI WGS metagenome assembly OFFH01 (sample SAMEA3504108, study PRJEB24116) | mouse gut metagenome | biome: mouse gut; feature: mouse-associated habitat; material: faeces | place: Denmark | collected 2011 | reverse complement strand
AAGAAAAATCGCTATGCGTAACCTTGGCAGGCCATCGCGCAGCGATTTTGTTCAAACTCAATAATGCCGGATAACGCTGGAACGAAAGCTGGTATCGCCACCAAAGCCATCACTGCAACAAACGGAACCATAGACCAAACCTTTGCTTTTGTATAGCCCATTTTGAAATATATAGGCATTTGTATTCCCGTAATAGTAGAGAAAACTAAAAATGACGCACTAAATCCAAGCACAATTTCAGATAACTCTATTGTTCTGTCTTGAAAAGTTGCAAAGCCAAAATGCAAAATAATCACTGCGAGGAAGGATATGAAATAGTTTAGAAAGGAAAAAACATATCGTCCCAGCACTATGTCTTTCAAACTAACGGAAACCGAACCATATAGGCGGTCAAGGTTGTTCTTTTCTTGTATGGCAAAAATGTTAGATGACATAAGAGCCACAAACCATGCACCAGTAATACACAATATTGTAACAGATGACCCCATGAGGCCAAACATCATCACGACTAGCGCCAATGATAAATACATGACAAGTTGTGATTTCATTGTAAATAAATCCAGTTTTGTAATCCTCAAAAAACCTGTCATTTTCTCGCACCCCCTTTACTAATGCTGATAACAATATCGTCAATCGTTGCGGTATCAAGGACGCAATTCTTATATCCTGCCGCTTCTTTTGCGCTGATAAGCCCCTCAAAGCCTATATCGGTTTTACGCAAACCGATGATGCTTTTTTCAAGTTCGGCTGTTAAATCTCGCGGTCTGCCCTTAATAAACCGGTAACTGCTCAATAAATCCTCCATGCTGCCAGTAAAAATCAATTTCCCACTATTCACAAGTGTAATGTAGTCGGCAATGCGTTCTAAATCTGTTGTGATGTGAGTGGAAAACAAGATGCTTCTTTCGCCATCCTTTATATATTCTTGCAGGATTTCTAAAAACTCACTTCTGGTCACAGGGTCGAGGCCACTTGTCGGCTCGTCAAGTATCAGTAATTTTGCATTATGCGAGAAAGCGCAAGCAAGCATTAGCTTCATTTGCATACCTCTTGAAAACTCTCCCAGCTTTTTACTTTGCGGCAATTCAAAACGATTTACCATTTCGTTGAAAACATCATGTTTCCAACCTTCATAAAAAATAGATACTGCTTTTTCTGTGTCCTTTACCGTCCAGCTATCCACATAAAACATGCTATCAAACACAACACCAATATCCTGCTTGATGGCGTTTTCGCTTTTTACATTATCATTTCCGAAAACCAAAATCTCTCCAGCGTCCTTTTCCAGCATATTGAGAATAAGCTGTATCGTTGTTGTCTTTCCTGCTCCATTCGGGCCGACAAGCCCCATGATATACCCTTTGGGCAAGGAAAGGCTGATATTATCAAGCTTGAATCCAGAAAAGCTCTTGCTTACACCCATTAACTCCAAATAATTATCAATCATTTTCTACCTCCAACAAAAGCCGCAACAGGCTGATAATTTCATCATTAGTCATTGCAGCTCGCCCTGCTGATTGTATCGCTCTCGTGAGGTTTAGCTCCACATCACGGATAAGCTGTTCGCGTATTAAATCTGAGCCGCTTGACATAACAAAAAAACCTTTACCCTGTCGGCTTGTTATAAATCCTTCTTGTTCCAATTCGTTATATGCCCTTGTAGTCGTCAGCACACTTATTTTCAAATCTTTTGCCAACTGCCGAAGTGAGGGTAACATTTCATCTTCGATCAACTCGCCGGACAATATCTGCTCCTTTACCTGATCTTTAATTTGCGCATAAATCGGCAAGTCAGAACTGTTTGATATCACGATGTGCAATTCATCATCCCTTTACTATACTGTACTTTATATAACAAGTACAGTATAATCAGAAATAGCAGTTTTGTCAAGGGGATGTCTGAAAGTTCATGGTTGGCGAATAAGCAATTAGAAGTTATAATAGTCCCTTTTCGCACAAAAGCAAACAGAGCGAAAAGCCCATTTGAAAATAGGTTTCCCACTCTGTCTGTAATAAACGCCTCTTCATACGAATTATTGGATCAACGAGGAAATAACAGCTACAAACTCATCTTGTGTCAAGCCTTCCACTATGAATCGGAAACCGACATTATGAAGCAGGAACTCAGCAAAATAATATTCGTTATTCGTATCCTGTCCGATTGCCACCTCGACATTGTTGATTATGGATTTTTCGTCATATTCATCCAGAAAAACACAGTCACTCGTGGGCAGAGAGCCCTTTTGAATTTCAATATTTATTCCTTTTGAGAACGTTTCGTTGGAATAATTCAATATATTAAAGTCAAAATAAATCTCTCCTGTACCGCCGTTCCGTTTGTAAACACCAAATTCTTCGTCCTCCCATTCCTTAAGGTCATCGGGAACGGTCGGAAAAATATTGATTCCATAATACTTGTTTATTTCCGCCTTGCTCATAACCACAAAATCATCCTCATGAACATCAAATTTGATTTCGTCGGACGGGCTCCAGTCGATCTGATGAACAATGATTTTGTTGTTGGCGGCCATATTGCCAGGGGATTCGCCCTTGCTTTCAACAGAGGTCTCTTTTACACCCAGATTTAATGCGCCTGCTTCGGTCTGTTCAGGCAGTGCGGTCAACATTCCGCTACGCCAAACCCCGAATCCCGTCAGCGCAACCAGGCAGGCACAACAAGTAGATGCTGCCATTCGGATAATCGTCTTCACCCCCCTTCTCCTCACTATTCGCTCACCACCAGATCTGCCAAATAATCCTCCTGTACCGCAGCTTTCCTGGCATGTACCCTTTTCAATGCTTCTTTTTCCTGTTCTTCCATCAGCTTTTCCATCCTTTCATGGCGTTTCTCCCACCATGATTTTTCATTGTCTGTGTTAAGCGGCGAATCATCTTTAACAGGTATCCCTTCCCCGTAGCACTGTTCCGGCGTTGCTCCGATGACCTGGTTCCCAATCATCTTAGAACCCATGAGACCGGTACTGGAATACATGTTCCTTACCATACCCAATACTGTTTTCTCCCACTCCGGATCATTTTTCATTCTCTCAAAACATTCTTCCGTAATTGTCAGTGTTCCTCCCACGCAGGTAGAGCGATACCATCCGCTGACGGGCATTTGCGACATTTCATTCATGAACCACTGTTTGTATTCGTCCATGGTCATTTCTTCTTTGGATTTCTTAGATACGCTGTTGTCATATGTAAAACCAGAATAATTCGGCGGTTGGGAGACTACCATATCCCCCGCCCATGAAGATGAACCGTTTTTTTGAGCCGCATTCTTTTTTTCCGAAGCCCCCAGCGCCTTCTGGGCAAAATTTTTCGTACCTGCCGCTTTCTTTCTGCTGCATGCGTAGTCATATGGGTTCATCCCTATGCTGCTTAAATTAGTAATACTCATACCTGTCTCCTTTCCTGTAACGTAACAGTTCAGCCTTCGTCAGAACTGTTACCCTGCAACACCAGTGTTACACTGAACTTGATTTACTCTATATTGTTGCCTTCGTCTCCCCTGAAACCCACCTATAATCATTTAATTCTTTAGCAGACTTAATATTATGCTCCCCATCAATTTGGATTACCTCATCGCAAAAACCACGCGCCAGCTCCAGATTATGAACCGAGAACAAAACCATAGCTCCCTCGTCACGCCGCTCTGCCAATATTCCCTTTAATGTCGAGATACTCTCCGGATCAAGCCCGTTAAACGGTTCGTCCAAAATAAAATTCCCTGCCCCGGACAACAGAGCGGCGGCCATGTATATTTTCTGCTTCATCCCCAAAGAATAGTTCGCAATATATGCATCCAGCGCCCCATCGAGCTTAAAAGCCCCCATCAATCCTCTTTGCAGAATCTCCGCTTTCTCCGGTTTCTGCCGGTACAGTTGGATTATAAATCTCAAATACTCCCTTCCGGTAAGATTCAGAAACATCTCCTTGCTGTCCGGGACATAGAAGAGACGGTATTTTGATTCAAATATGCTGCTCTCAATATGATCAATCAAAACCTGCCCTGAATCCATGCATTCTGGCTGTGTAATCGCCCGAAGCAGCGTTGTTTTCCCAATCCCGTTCATCCCCACAAGGGCATAGATACGGCCGCTTTCCATCTGGCAGGATACCCTGTCAAAAATCTTCCGGCTGCCGTAGCTTTTAGACAATTCATGAATCTGTATCATAAAAATCTCCTTTGCAGAATTTCCAGTAACCGTACTCCCCCGCCGCCACTCCGGCGCCTGCCAGACAGGCGAATGGAAGAAGCGGAATAGGAACCCATTTCCCGCCGACCAGAATGATTTCCACGACTGTTAAACTTGCTGCCGTAATCAATACAATCACTTTACTTATGTTCCCATGGAGCAGTTCGTTCGTACTGTTTACGATCCTGGGCATTTTCAAATCAATACAGACTCCCAGCCACACACATACATAATTCATCGAAGTGCCATAAAACAGGAGCAGGAAGGTGTTCATAACCGGCGGCCTTTCAAAACCGATCAGGATAAACCAAAATAAAAGTACGGTAATCTCTCCCCACAGAAATCCCTGTATTGTTTTCCATAAAAACAGCCTTCGCCCGGAAATAGGAAGAAACGCATAGCAGGATTTATTGTCATCACTGGAATAGGCCGTACTGGAGATGGTGTTGACCGAACAACAGGACATCAGCAGAAACAGTTCTTCAACACAGGTTCCTTTAAGGCCAAACTGGCTGAAATTGTGTAACAGGAGTCTGGACAGGATTACCACTGTTATAATGTTCTTGATATTGGAGAAGAAAATCAGCTCCTTGTTTCTGGTAACGCGTTTCCACTCCAGCAGAAAATACGGGTGTTTAATATGAGATACTGATGGTTGTTTCTCTGTTTCTCTATGGCGGAAGCTCTGTACATTCAGATATCCCCGCACATACCAATGCTTAGCGGCAAGCTTAAGAACCGCCATTAAGACGGTCATGCCTGTCAATGCTGCGCCCCAGATCCAAAGGATACTCCGTAATTCATATCCCTGCATGGCGGCTGGACTTTGTCCGGTAATGTATCGCTTCAGAACTCCGGCACTGTCAGATAAAAATCCAGGTTTATGAAAACATGAAAAAACTGTATTTCCCGCAAGCCAGGCAAGTATTAGAAAAGAACCGTATTGAAATACAACAAAAGCATATCCCACGATATCACTGGCACAAAATCTGCTGATCAGGATCGAGAACAGGATAACTGCAATATCTAAAGCGACTGTCAGGATACAGCAGAATAGCATTGCCAAAGCCGCCTCTTTCCGGTGATGTGCTTCAAAGAGGAAAAACGGGTAAAGGAATGTGGCACAGATACCCGATTGCAGCAGGAAAACCCTCATTCCCACGACACTTAGTATCGTCCGTACCTCCACTGGATAACAAAGAATCGTTTGAATCCGGCGGTTCATGCACAACTGGTCCGGTAGCTGATAGATTCCCAAAAATGCACAGAACCAGGCCGACAGCAGCGATACCAGCACATAGCTGTTATCTGCTGCCGAAGCCGGAAGATAATGGTTCAGTATGTACCAGACTAAATATCCTATATAAGCACCTATGAAACATAGCGAAGCAACGACCACCGGATTCGCCTTATTATAAAATAAAATTTTGCATAAGATACGTTTCATAGGACAGCCTTTCCGAATACAGCCTTCACATCATATTTATATAGGAAACCATCATAGCTGCCAGAAGGATCACAAAGATGGCGCTGTTCATCTTAGACAGGCGGTTCTGCCGGATAAACAGCAGGTTTACAATCAATGCAATCACCGGGAACAGCCATACTCCCAGAACACTGGGAACCGGATAATAGGTTGTACCCGAATGCAGGATGGAAATCTGCTCTGGCAGGAAAAACAGCATAATACCGGATAATACAAACATCAGCAGAATGATACCAAAATTTACAGCAGCCAGTTTTGCATTGTTTTCCGTAAAGTTTTCACCAAGAATGCTTTTTAATAGTCTCCGAATCATAATATACCCCTTTCTGCATTGCCACTGGATTGATTTATCTTATCAAGTGTAATCGCCCTTTACAAGGAGTAGTCCCTCTTTTGCAGACTGAGGGGCGGTTTTTGCATATGCCCTAAAACAAAATTAGGAAAATTAATCCGAGCTATAATTGTTTCTATCTTGCAGGCATCTGAAATCCGTCAAGCGCTTTGTTCAGATAATCATTAAACGGCTTCATAATACGGAACAACCTCACCGTTTCCTCTATAAAAACCTCGGAATCATTCAGTGCCTCATCTGCCACCGGATACTTCAGATACCAGCTTTTAAACTTCAGGTATTCTGCCTGCGGATGCTCCTTATCATACCCGGCAGGAACATTTTTCAGCGCCGTACCCTGTACCGCAAAATATTTTAGGAACTCAGGAGAATGAATGATTTCTCCAAACTCGTCTCCATGTTCTGCAATATAATCCCGGATCATAACAGTCGCATCCCTGAACATATTCGTAGACAATCCGCCCCTTAGAAAAGACTGTCCGCCCGGCCTGATCATGAGGTAATATCCCACTGGAACAGGCCGCTTTCCCTGAACAGAAATATGCGCACGAAAGGATGGGTTAAACGGTGACTTATCAGGGCCAAACCGGGGATACCGAACCAGCTTGAAAATACAGTCTTCCGCCTGATTATGCAGAATAGCACTGTCAAATTCCCCGATACGGAAAATGGGCGTCCGCACCAGTTCCTCAAACTGTGTGCAGGCCGCTTCACTTTCCACTTTATGTGCATGATATCATTCCCGGTTATTATTTTCACTTAAATCATCAAGATATTTTAAGACCAGTCCCATATCCATTGTCCGTATCTCCCCCCCAGATTGTCCGAAAATTGCATTAATCTAACAATCAAATTTGAATTTTTGCACTAAAAAATCAGGTATTCCCAGATCCTCTCACGAATCTTTTACCTGACCTTGAAAACTGAATAAAATACACAATTTTTATGCTGCTTCTCTTCCTACTTTTTCCATCAATTCCTCAAATCGAAACATATTTTCTGCTCTTGACAGGTTATATCCTGTTGCAAAGAGCGCAAATTCCCCATCCACTTTCCTCTTGCCTTTTAGCAGAAAGTAGCTTGCTCCCATTGCTCGTTTTATTGTTCCAAACGGATGCTCTGAGGTACATTTCCTCAGTTCCATTTTCTCCCTGCCTGGTCGGAATTTTATTCGTACCACCTTCTTCTTTTCAAAATGCCACTTCTCCTTTTTCCCTTTCTTTGGTTCTTTCCCAGGACCTTCTGGTCCTTCCGGCCCTTCCGGATTCCACCATGCTGCTTTCTTCTCCAGCGTATCTTTGTTGAAATCTATTTCTTTCCATTGTCCTTTCCCACTTATACATCGATTTCTATATGGACATTTCCGACATGCTGTTTTATTCGCGTATCTCGTGTCTCCGTTTTTCTTAACACTTTTATGCCGAAGTACCGCTCCTCCTGGACAATGTACTTTATCACGCTCCGGATCCCGTACATAAAATCCTTCCCCTGCACGCTCCTTCATCTCTTCCTCTGTTGCATACGGCTCTGCCATTTCTGCCGGTTCGTCGACTACTTTCTTCTTTGTCTCTACTACTTCTATTTTCTCTATTACTTCTTCATACACGTCTGGCACAATTCCATTATGCAGGCACTTTTTTATCTCTTCTGTTGATTTGCTCGATTTGTCACATCCCTTTTCCTCATACTCTATTTCCAACTCATATGTCTCCTGCCCGTCTGGCAATATCACATTCGGAATGATCCCTTTTTCAAGACATTCTATCATATCTTCCGGCTGTTGGTACCCTTTGTCTGCCAGCGCTTCTATGATCTCATCCCCCGCACCCTTTTTTATCTCTTCCATTGTTGATGCCATGAGTCCATGGTCCGTATTCCGGTTTGTCATCTGGTAATCCATCATCAAATGCGTCTCTGTATCTACTGCGGTCTGAACATTATATGCTGTATCCATCCCATTTTTATTTTTCATCAATCGGCAATCCGGATCTGTTAATGATATTTGTGTCAAGTTATGTTTGATCATCAAATCCCTATAAAATTTGTATTGATCTAAACGCTTCTGCGCCTCCTCTAATTTCTTCTCAAGCTCCTCTTTGGTAAGACTTCCGTTTCCTGTTTCTTCATTTTCATCTGCTATTTCTATCTGACGTAAATATTCCTCTGTATGGTCTTCTAACCATTTGATACGGTCATCCAGTTTCATGGCCGTAAAGTTTCTGTCTTTTGAATTCCATGCCTTAAATTTACTCCCATCAATCGACACATAACCGGTATCCAGATCTACCGATATCCGTTTTGTAAATTCCTTGAATACTTTTTTCATACAGGCAATATTGTCTTTTCTAAAATCAGAAATCGTCCGAAAATCCGGTTGCAATCCATCCATCAGCCATATCACTTCAAGATTTGTTTTACATGCTGCTTCCAGCTTTCTTGATGAACGGATCCCTCTTCGGTAACCGTACAAATACAGCTTCATTAAATTGGATGGCGGATAGCATCCTCTTCCTCCTGCATTCGCTTCTGCCCTTTGAAATCCCATTTTCATGAGATCAACATGATCAACAAAAAAGTCAATGATCCGTGCAATGCTTTCCGGCTCTACAAGACTATCAAATGATGTGATCATAACTTGATTTCTGTCTATTTTCTTCTTTATATATGGCATGGGACTTTCTCCTAAAGTAATCAATTTTTATATTTCTATTTTATCACATTTGAGAGAAAAATTCTTCTATTAGGAGATAATTTGTGTACTTTATTCAGTTTTCAAGGTACATTATTTTTATGAAAATCACTCGCTTAATTTGCGAATGCATCTACCTATTAGATTAATTCATCAACTTATTGGTTTTCGGACAGTCTCCCCCCCTTATTTCTTTACAGCTCTTTAATCGAAAAGAACATATATCCCTCTCCAGTCTGCGGGCAGCCATCTTTCTTATTCCTACGATTTTGTTCCCCCTATAGTTCATTAATCGTATCCGTAATCGCCATATTTCGAATCCGTTTTGTAGGAGCGTATACTGCCACGGCCGCACAGGTCACCACAAACACAGCAATAACACACAGCATTGTCACCGGCGGATGCCATACCATTCCGAAATACCGTGTGATCAGCAGAGTATGCAGGAAATAGCTGAGTGGAAGTCCGATTCCGCAGCCAGCCACGAGACCGGATACGGCATAGGTAAATGCTTCCGCCGTTATCATCCTGGTAAGCTGATCGCTGTCCATGCCCACTGCCCGCATGGCGCCATATTGTTTCGTCCTCGCCGCCACACTGATAGAAATGCTGTTAATGATATAGAACAAGGTAACCATTCCTATAATTGCCAGAAATCCATAGACGCCCACCTTTACAGTAAGATAAGTGGTATTACTTCCCTTATTGCTTTCTCTTCCATCTAAAAACATCACATCGCTATCGGCAAGCTTACTGATCTGCCGTACTGTCTCGTCATCCGCATCGCCGCCAAGCTGCACGCCGACCATTGTAAGTCCCTGCTCTCCGGTCAGTCTTTCAAAAGTTTCCTGAGAACAGATGACAAGCAGTTCACTTGGAAACAGGGCTCCCGTGACAGAACAGGTGATCGTAACCTCTTTTCCTTCAATCTGAACCGTATCTCCTACCTTCAGAGGATTATCTTTATTATAAACGGTCATAACCATATCGCTGTCTCCATAAATATCAGACAAATTTCCTTCCACCACCTCATCTTTTACGCTTTCAAATAAAAACTCATCGTAGGACTCCAGATTAATATGGTCGATTCCCTGCCGCGAAGAAACAGCCGGAACATTGTCCAGATAGGCGGTTCCGAAGGCGCTCTTAACACCGGGAATCCCCAGCGCCTTCTCTTTTACATCCTGTTCAAGTACCAGCGCATTGGCATAACCGTTCAGGGTAATATCCGGCTGCCAGGATTTCAGCGTCGGCATCAGCCCCTTTGCAAAATCCATACCAATCGAGAAACATAGAATCAGAATAATCGTAAGTGCAAAAGATGCCGTCATCAGAAACCAGTTCTTTTTAGAAGCGGTTGCATGATGAATACCCAGCGTCCTTTCTACTCTTCCAACTTCCCGTTTGATCGCACGCCGCCTCGCCGGGACGGTTTCTGAATTACCGGAAACCGCTGCAACAGGGGAAACCTTAGCCGCTCTCTTTGCAGGTGACTGCGCCGCTAACAAAACAGTAACAACACCGACCAATACGCCGCTCAGCAATCCGACAGGACTTATGGCAAATACCTGCATGGCGGCAAATTCTCCTCCGATACCATAGCGCAGGTACGCGCATATCCCCCAACTGACCAGTGTGCCTGAGATGACTCCCGCAGGTACAGCCGTCTTGCACCAGTTCAGGGCTTCCAGCCGCACAAACTGAATGATCTGCCGGCGGCTTGCTCCAACACAGCGCATCATGCCAAAGAATTTTGTCCGCTGAGATATATTACTATTCAGGCTTCCGGATATCATCAATACTCCTGCCAATAATACCATGACAAACAACACTGCTGCGATTCCATATATATTTTGTATAGATTTATTCTTGCTTTGCCCTGACAGTCCCATCGTAGCAGTATTGTCAGAAATATCCTCATCTGCCAGTCCATATTGCTCCCTGATATCTGCGGCAGTATCGGAAGACGCCTTCTGAAACTGCACATAGCAGGATGGATGTTCTCCCACTGTATTTGCCTCCATGATTGCATGATACGCCTCTCTTGTCATGTACACGGCAGCCAGATACGTCTGCCCCCTATAATATTCTTTATCATCGGAGCCAAAGCCAGATACCGTAAAAACCGTATCCCCGGCAGGCGTATGCACCGTCACCTGGTCGCCGGCCTGTACGTCCAAAGCAAGCTTTGCATTGCTGCTTAACATCACTTCATTATCGTTCTGCGGAACACTTCCCTCTTCAAGCGTATTGACAAGCTGAGTGATATAGGTGTCGTCCACGCCGTACAAGGCGGCTTTCTTTTCGCCGATATAATAGGGCTGATCCGCATCCACATTAAAGAAATCACACCAACCGATGGCCGCGACATCTGAACGCTGCGCGATTTTTTCTGCAGTCTCCTGTGAAATACCGTTGACCCGGGTATGCCAGTTTCCGTGTTTCTCCTGCAGGGATTCGCTGTTTGTCCGGACAAACATATCAGCCACACTGAAAATAGCCGTAACAAGAAACACTGAGATGATAATACACAGAAGTGTCATACGATTCTGCCGCCTGTGTACACGTGCAGAGATCGGAATCAGGCTGAGATAACTTTTCATTCCCTGTCTCCTTTCCATTCCGGTCCGTGCATAACAGACGTCCCCCGGACGTCTTGCACCCTCCCAAAATCTGTCATTTCTCCGTCCGATACCTGTAAAATACGATCCGCTGTCTGTGCTATGCCCTTGCTGTGGGTGATCATGATGATCGTCTGTTCATATTTTTTTGAAGCTTCTTTTAAGAGTCCGATAACCTCCCTGCTGTTCTGCGTATCCAGGTTCCCGGTTGGTTCGTCCGCCAGGATGAGAGCGGGACGGGTAATCAGCGCCCGACCGATTGCCACTCTCTGCTGCTGACCGCCTGAGAGCTGGCTCGGCAGGTGATGCCGGCGTTCCGTAAGATTCAATACTGCCAGCAACTCCTCTAGGTATCTCTGGTTTGGCTTCTGGTAGTCGAGCAGTACCGGAAAGATGATATTCTGTTCCACCGTCAGCTCCGGAATCAGATTAAAACTCTGGAAAATAAACCCGATATTCCTGCGCCGAAAGACGGTAAGGCTTTTCTCCTTCATCGCGAAGATATCCTTACTGCCGATATATATTTTGCCAAAGGAAGGCGTATCTAACGCGCCGACCATATTAAGAAGGGTACTCTTTCCGGAACCGGACTCCCCGACGACTGCCACAAATTCTCCTTTCGGCACCGAAAAACTAACTTTCTTCAGGGCATGTACAGCGGTATCGCCCTCTCCATAGACTTTAGAAATTGATTTTACTTCCAATAAATTCACAGATACAACACCTCTTTCTTCATATAAAAATTCGTACATCGAAAATGAATCCGGAAGTTCACTTTCCATGTACGAAAATCATAGCACGCAAATCCTACTGTAGTATTGCAATAATCCTACAATTTTGCAGGATTCTGCCTTGCGGTGTTGTCTGGTTCAATCTCGGCGGCTTTGGGATTGTTCTTGCCGATTTTCTTGGTGGGAAGATAAACGCTGTTCTTATCAAATACCTTTAACTGCTGTTCGGGATCGGAGATATGCCGATTGATAAGGTCGGTGTAAATCTCTTTAACCTCCCGAAGAAAAGGCTCGCTTTTGAATTTATCATCTTTCACGGTAAAGAGGTGGCTTTCATAAATTTCTCCCTTTTTTATGACGGTGCAGCCTTTTCGTATCTGCCCGTCCTCCCCTGTGATTTCTTTCTTGGTGCGTACCCTTTTGCCTGTTTCATCATAGAACACGCTGCGTGTGGCTATCTTGATGTCAGGCTCAGGAAGCAGTTTTCTTTCGCTGAAGATAAGATGGATATGATAGTTTGTTTTGCGTTTGTTGTGGTGGAGGGCTGACACGCACTCCATACCATACCGCCTGCGGAACTCCTCCGTAAAATCTTCAAGGACTTCCTGCGGCTCGTATCTTGTATATACTTCGGGCAGGGCGATAATCAATTCCCTTGCTTCAATACATTTGCCCTCTGTGCCGCTCCGCTTAAATTCCTGCTGGCTTTCCCTTGCAAGGTTACTCCAAAATTCATTGTCGGCGGTGCGGTAGGTGGCATAGAGATTTTCCTGCCTTGCGTGGCTTGTGATATAGGATATTCTTCCCTTGACATTTGGTAGTTTCGACATTTGTATAAATGAATGTCTTGCCATATACTCCTTCCTCCCGTGACGGGCATACTCTTTTTGCAACCGATAAATCGGTTGCCGCTGTTTCGGCGGCGTAAGCAGACGGACAGCGAAGAAAACAGCGGGCTGTTTTCTTCTGTATCATAGCGGCGGTGCTTTGTCCGAAGCTGTGATACAGTGCCCCCTGCAAGGGCGAAATACCCAGAGTACAAATCGAAGATTTGTGCGAGGGGTGTATTTCGCTCTCAAACGCCGAGGGCTTGGAGAATGCTTATTCTACTTTGCGGACATCGTTTTCATTGAGCAGGTTTCTTCCCTGATTGACGCTCATAAATCGCTCTAAAGTATCCCTGCGGATAATCGCTTTTCTGCCGACCTTGAGGACAGGCAACTTGCCCCAGTCTACCAACTTACGCATTGTATTTCTTCCGATACCCGTACATTCTGCTGCTTCTTCTATGGTTAAACCCATTTTGATGTTGCTCATTTTATCAACCTCCTTTCAAAATACGCATTTTGCAACTATGTATCTGTAATTATACTTATTTTGCTATCCTTTGTCAACTTGTTTTGCAACTGATTAAGAAATATTTTTGCCTATTATTAAATTTATGGTTGCAAAATAGGTTTTGTCATGCTATACTATCAGCAATAGGAGGTGAAAACCTTGAAAAAAGAAATTACATTCACCGCAAAACAGGTCGGTGAACGAGTGAAAGAACGCCGAACAGAATTAAACTTAACAATGCCCGAACTTGGTAAGCGTGTCGGGGTAAACAAATCTACCATTCAGAGATATGAAGCGGACGGAGTAGACCCGAAGCGTACAATGATTATCAACGGGCTGGCAGAAGCACTCCTGACCACTCCCGAATGGCTGACAGGACTTTCCGAAGATAAGGAATACGACAGCCGCACTTTATGTGCAAGGGATATGGAGGAACATATCAAAAAATATCTTGATACGGTTTCTTCCGTGGTAAAGGGAGAACCGCACCAACAACTGCTCACGACATTCCTCGGAAAGATGATTGACCTCTATACGGTTATGGCTTATCACTTTGCAGACGCTATGGCTGAGGTTGACCGTGTAGCGGGGGACGAAGGCTTAAAGCAGTCCTTACGCCGCTATGCGATTGAGTCAGGGGCGATTATGGAAAGGGTTTACCGTAAAGAAATGGAACTTCCTATCGAGGATATGAAACAGTTTTTAGACGGGATTTTACATATCTACGATGAGGGACGCACCGCTGTAAAGATGGGCGACCTGTTCGGGATAGCGACAGCAGCCGAAGAAAGGGTTGCTGAAAAAGAAAAATTCCGTGGCTCTTTGACAAGTGAAAACGATGACTGACACTCATCGGCATAAGTAACCTTATTACTTTACGCACACCATATGTCACAGTCCCGATTGCCACGGATAGAAAGGGGAAATTTATCTATGGCAAAAGGTTCTGTAAGAAAAAAAGGTAAAAAGTGGTACGCACGCTTCTATATCGAAGATGAAAGCGGCAGAAAAGTACAGAAAGAGTTTGTGGGAACAGAAAGCAAGTCTGAAACAGAAGCCCTGCTCAGAAAAGCAATCGCTGACTATGAGGAAAAGAAATTCGTTGCGAAGTCTGAAAACATCACGGTTGGTATGCTGCTCGATCTGTGGGTGGAGGAAGAACTGAAACCCGGCAGTCTCAGCAATGGAACGGTAATGTCCTATCAGGGAACGGTCAACCGTATCAAACAGCACCCGATAGGAAACCGAAAGCTGAAAACCGTAACCGCCGACCATTTACAGGCGTATATAGACTTTCTCAGCTTTGGCGGTACAAATCCTGACGGCACAACCGCAAAGGCACTCAGCAAAGGGTATCTCCGATTGTTTTCGGCAGTTTTACAAGGGGCGTTCCGTTTTGCGGTATTCCCGAAAAGGCTGATAACCTTTAACCCGATGCAGTATGTGGTATGGCGGGGAAAGAAAGAAGAATATGAACTGTTCTCGGACGAGGATGGGGAAACAACTTCCACACCAACGCTCAGCTACGAACAGTATCAGAGGTTAGAGGACTTCCTGAAAAAGAAAAACAACCCTGCACTCCTTCCTATACAGATAGCCTATTATACAGGCTTGCGTATTGGAGAGGTCTGCGGTCTGACTTGGCAGGACATCAACCTTGAAGAACAATATTTGACAGTACGCCGCAGTATGCGTTACAACGGGGCAAGGCACAAAACAGAAATAGGGGCAACAAAGCGTAAAAAAATCCGCACCGTAGACTTCTGCGATACGCTTGCCGCAATCCTGAAATCTGCGAAAACAGAACAGCACAAAAACCGTTTCCGATATGGGGAACTGTACAGCCTTAATTACTATTTGGAGGTCAAAGAAAAAGACCGCACCTATTATGAGGTTTACAGTCTGCCGAGGCCGGAGGAAGTCCCAGAGGGGTACAAGGAATTATCCTTTGTCTGCCTTAGACCTGACGGGGCATTTGAAGCACCGAGTACGGTGGGGATTATGTGCAGGACAGCAAGAAAAAAGGTGGAGGGATTGGAGGATTTCCACTTCCATATGCTCAGGCACACTTATACAAGCAATCTGCTTTCAAACGGTGCAGCACCTAAAGATGTGCAGGAACTTCTCGGACACGCTGATGTCAGTACCACAATGAACATTTACGCTCACGCTACAAGGGAAGCGAAGCGTACTTCCGCAAGACTGCTGGATAAGGTAATCGGCGGAGAATAAAAAATTTCCCTTGTTTCGGCTCATAAGGGCAAAAACAAGGGAAAATACATAAGGTTTGAACATTTAATAGGCGATAAGCCTTGAAAATACAGGGTTTATAGAGGATTGAATAGATAAACGGGAATTTATGCAACAGTTCACAAAATGATAATATTTGAACAGTTGAATAAAGTGTACAAATCTGTTACAATAAAATTTGCAGTTTTTTGTGATAGGGATGTTTTTATTCATGGCAATAGAAAATCGGCAGATCATGCGCTCTGCCTGCAGCATGGATAAGGAACATTTGTAAGAAAGGCATGGTATTAATATGAATCTTGTCCAAAAGATATTTGGTACGCATAGCGAAAGGGAAATAAAGCGCATAGAAGGGCTGGTACAGTCGATTGAAGACCTGCGTCCTTCCATGATGGAGCTTACGGATGAAGAATTAAGGGCTAAGACAGAGGAATTTAAGAAGCGTCTCTCGGAAGGGGAGACCTTGGATGACATTTTGGTGGATGCCTTTGCGGTGGTAAGGGAAGCGGCAAGGCGTGTGCTGCGCACGGAGCACTACCGGGTACAGCTGATCGGCGGTATCATCCTCCATCAGGGGCGCATTGCCGAGATGAAGACCGGCGAAGGAAAGACCCAGACCTGTCTTTTGCCGGCATATTTAAACGCGCTGGAAGGAAAAGGCGTGCACGTGGTGACGGTGAACGACTATCTGGCCAAGCGCGATGCGGAGTGGATGGGACAGGTACATGAATTCTTAGGGCTTTCGGTAGGCGTTGTTTTAAACAGCATGAAGCCGGAAGAACGGCGGGAAGCTTATGCCTGCGATATTACTTATGTGACGAATAATGAACTTGGCTTTGATTATCTGCGTGACAACATGGTGATCTATAAAGCTCAGCTGGTCCTTCGCTCTTTGCACTATGCTATCATCGACGAGGTGGATTCGGTGCTTATTGATGAAGCGAGGACACCCCTTATCATATCCGGTCAGAGTGGGAAATCCACCAAGCTTTATGAAGTCTGCGATATCTTAGCGAAGCAGATGAAGCGGGGCGAGGACATGGCGGATCTTTCTAAGATGGATGCCATTATGGGGATTGAGCGGGAAGAGACCGGAGATTTTATCGTCAATGAGAAGGACAAGGTAGTCAACCTTACCGCACAGGGCGTTGACAAGGTGGAGAAGTTCTTCCAGATTGAAAACCTTGCGGATCCGGAAAACATTGAGATCCAGCACAATATTATTCTGGCGCTTCGGGCAAATAATCTGATGTTCCGTGATCAGGATTATGTGGTAAAAGATGATCAGGTTCTTATCGTGGATGAGTTTACCGGACGTATCATGCCGGGACGCCGTTATTCGGACGGGCTCCATCAGGCCATTGAAGCGAAGGAACATGTGAAGGTAAAAAGGGAAAGTAAGACGTTAGCGACCATTACTTTCCAGAACTTTTTTAATAAATTTGAGAAAAAGGCCGGCATGACAGGTACGGCCCTTACGGAAGAAAAAGAGTTCCGTGATATTTACGGGATGGACGTTATCGAGATCCCCACCAACGTACCGGTGGCCAGGATCGACCAGCACGACGCGGTATACAAGACCCGGAAGGAAAAGCTGCATGCCATCGTGGATGCGGTAAAGGAATCCCATGAAAAGGGGCAGCCGGTCCTTGTTGGTACGATCACCATCGAGGCTTCCGAGGAACTCAGCAAAATGCTGACCAAACGGGGAATCCAGCATAAAGTGCTGAATGCAAAGTTCCATGAGCTTGAGGCTGAGATCGTGGCGGATGCGGGGATCCATGGGGCCGTGACTATTGCCACTAACATGGCAGGACGTGGTACGGATATCAAGTTAGACGAAGAGGCCAAAAAAGCAGGAGGCCTTAAGATCATCGGTACGGAGCGGCATGAATCCAGACGTATTGACAATCAGCTCCGCGGACGAAGCGGGCGGCAGGGCGACCCCGGTGAGTCCAAATTTTATATTTCCCTTGAGGACGATCTGATGCGTCTTTTTGGTTCCGAGCGCCTGATTGGCATGTTCAATGCCCTTGGCATCCCGGAAGGGCAGGAGATTGAGCATAAATCACTGACCAATGCCATTGAGTCCGCACAAAAGAAGATAGAAAACAATAACTTTGGTGTCAGGAAGAACCTGTTAGAGTATGACCAGGTGATGAATGAGCAGAGGGAGATCATTTATGAAGAACGCCGCCGGGTGCTTGACGGTGAGAGTATGCGGGAGGCCATTTATAAGATGATCACGGACATCACGGAAAATGCCGTGGATATCGTGATCGGTGATGATACGGATTACGATGAGTGGAATTTAGAGGAGTTAAATACGCTGCTGCTTCCCACCATCCCCTTAAAACATATTAACCGCGGGCGCATCAACACGCCAAAGAAAAATGCGTTAAAACAGCAGTTGAAGGAAGAAGCGGTAAAGCTTTATGAGGCAAAGGAAGCGGAGTTTCCGGAACCGGAAGCAATCCGCGAGCTGGAGCGTGTTATTCTGCTGAAGGTGATTGACCGCAAGTGGATGGCCCACCTGGATGACATGGACCAGCTGCGCCAGGGCATCGGGCTGCAGGCATACGGGCAGAGAGACCCGCTCGTAGAATACAAGCTGATGGGATTTGAAATGTTTGACGGCATGACACAGAACATGCGCGAAGATACGCTGCGTCTTTTGTATCATGTGAGAATGGAAGAAAAGGTAGAGCGTGAGGAAGTCGCAAAGGTGACCGGGACAAATAAGGATGATTCTGCGGCTAAGCCAAAGACGAAGGAAAAAAAGGTTTATCCGAATGACCCGTGTCCTTGCGGAAGCGGAAAGAAATATAAGCATTGCTGCGGACGGGACGCGTGAGTATGGGAGTTTGGGAAACGCTCAACGGCGTATATGAACAGCTGTACCGGCGGGTCCAGTCCATCGGCAAGGCCCTGGCCGAGGCCGGTATCTCCGCCCGGGTCATCAATCTGTGCACCATCAAGCCTCTGGACGAGGAGCTGGTGCTGAAGGCCGCGAAGGAGTGCGGCAAGGTGATTACCTGCGAGGAGCACAGCATCATCGGCGGCCTGGGCGAGGCGGTATGCGCCCTGCTCAGCGAGAAGTGCCCCACCCCCGTGCGCCGCATCGGCGTCAACGACGAGTTCGGCCACTCCGGCCCCGCCGCCGCCCTGCTCAAGCAGTTCGGCCTGTCGGCGGAGCACATTGTGGAGACCGCCAGGGATTTCTGCGGGAAATAATTGGATGAAAAACACGGAGCGTCAGCGGCGCTCCGTGTTTTTTGTAACTCGCCCCGCCGGCGGCGCCGACTCTGTGTTCCATTTGGCTCTGTAGGGACGCTACAACAGCGTTTTGAGCCTGTATCACGACCAGGGACACATCGCCACAAAGACGCTGGATTTTTATAAGACGATTGCGGTTACCAACGGTATGCCGATTCTGCGTACAAGTGTAGACCATGGGACCGCTTTTGACCTGGCAGGGAAGGGAATCGCCAGTTCGGTCAGTATGGAAGAGGCAATTCTGATTGCCGCAAAATATGCCCCCAATTTCCGGTCACAACGAAGCTGAAATATATATTTCCTTCTATAACAGTTGTGGTCAAGTTTTATTCTTAGCTATTTATAAAATTACGAAGTCCTGTATGGACAAAATGGGCCGCAGTTTATGTTCTGCGGCCCATTCTTCATAGATTCCCTTGTGAGCCCCCATGTAAAGCGCTTTGGCTTTACTGCTCGATATACGTTTCCTCTGTCTCTCTGCTGGCCTGCTCCAGGACAGTCAGGGCTTTCTGATACTCCCGCTCCTCCAGGAGGTCCATCGCGTCAGCCACCGCCGCCATCAGGGTCCGGTACATTTCCTCGTACATAAAATTTCCTCCAATTTAAAATTGATATTTCTACTATAAAATTAATATTATTAAAAGTCAAGATTTATTTTCCTGTTTTAAGTTGATTAATAATGCAAACTCTTCCAGGTATGATGGAGAAAAGGAGGCGTTTGCATGACTTTAGATTATTCTTTAATCGGAAAAAGGATCAAACAGCGCAGGAAACGCCTTGATTTAACGCAGGAAGAGGTTGCGGAACGCATCGATATCAGCAACCAGCATATGTCTAACATTGAGCGCGCCAAGTCCATTCCCTCCACCGAGGTCATTATGAAGCTGGCGGCGGCACTGGACACTACGCCAAATGAATTTTTGCTTGGGACCAGCCTGTGCCCGGGCGAAGAGTGGAAGGCGGTAGCGGAAAAACTGCGGCCGTTGGAGGCGGGACAGCTGGAGCTGGTGAGCCGGTTCATCGACTGGGTTTCGGAACAGCGGGAAATTTGACGGGAAATCCCAAGATTTTTCCCCCGGCGCATTGACTTATGTGCCCGGATTGAGTATGATATAGTGCAGTTTTGATTCTATATCACAAAGGAGAACAACGTCATGCTCACCCTGGAAGCGTTCAAGTCTGCCCGGGCTGTTCTTCAGTCCGTTCTGCGGCCCACGCCGCTGATTCACTCCCCCTACCTGTCCAAAAACTGCGGAAACAGCGTCTATCTCAAGCCGGAAAACATGCAGGCCACCGGGGCCTATAAGCTCCGGGGGGCCTATTACAAGATCAGCACGCTGACCCAGGAGGAGAAAGACCGGGGGCTGGTGACGGCCTCCGCGGGCAACCATGCCCAGGGGGTGGCTTACGCCGCCCAGGCCGCTGGGGTATCGGCCACCATCGTCATGCCCACCACCACCCCCCTGGTGAAGGTGAACAACACCAAGGACTACGGGGCCAAGGTGGTCCTCCACGGCGAGGTCTTCGACGACGCCGCCGAGCTGGCCGCCAAAATGGCCCAGGAGGAGGGCCTCACCTACGTCCACCCCTTCAACGACCTGACCCTGGCCACCGGCCAGGGCACCATCGCCTATGAGATTTTCCAGGACCTGCCCGACGTGGAGGCCATTCTGGTGCCCATCGGGGGCGGCGGGCTGGCCGCCGGGGTGTCCACCCTGGCCAAGCTGCTCAACCCCCACGTGGAGGTCATCGGCGTGGAGCCCACCGGGGCGGCCTCCATGCAGGCCAGCCTGGAGGCGGGCCATGTGGTCACCCTCCCCGCCGCCACCACCATCGCCGACGGCGTGGCGGTCAAGACCCCCGGCGACCTGGTATTTCCCTATGTACAGAAGAACATCGACCGCATCATCACCATCGACGACAGCGAGCTGGTGGAGGCCTTCCTGGACATTATGGAGCGGCACAAGATGGTGGTGGAGAACGCCGGCCTGCTTCCCGTGGCCGCCCTGCGCCACCTGGGGTACGAGGGCAAGAATGTGGTGTGCGTCCTCTCCGGGGGCAACATGGACGTGATTACCATGTCCTCCCTGGTCCAGCACGGCCTCATCCAGCGGGGGCGCATCTTCACCTTCGCCGTCCAGCTCCCCGACCGGCCCGGCTCCCTGCTGGCTGTCTCCCAGATTCTGGCGGCCAACAACGGCAACGTCATCAAGCTGGAGCACAACCAGTTTGTCAACATCAACCGCCAGTCCGGCGTGGAGCTGCGGGTCACCCTGGAGGCCTTTGGCCACGAGCACAAGGAGCAGATCCTCTCCGCCCTCCGGGCCCAGGGCTTCCAGGCCAAGGAGGCGGACACCGGGGATTTCTACACCTGAGTTGTCCTCTGCCGCCCGCCGG